>Ga0101944_10000349_pt1 | contig 141197 bp, 130 predicted proteins | sample DewCreD2012metaG_FD_75245 | JGI IMG/M metagenome (GOLD analysis project Ga0101944, IMG submission 75245) | Hot spring sediment bacterial and archeal communities from British Columbia, Canada, to study Microbial Dark Matter (Phase II) - Dewar... ...
GAGGACCCCGCCCCCCCCCTTTCCCGGAGCGTGCTCAGGCCCGTGCGGCGCCTCGGCGACCCGGGGCCGGAAGCGGATTCCCGCGAGCTGATCGGCGAGGAGCCGCTTCTCTTGCGGATCGAAGGCTCCCCCTATGCCGCCGTGATGCGCACCCCGGGGGAGGAGATCGCCCACGCGGCGGGCTTCTGCCTCGCCGAGGGCATCGTCGAGGCGGCCGAGGATTTCGCCGGGATCGGCTTCTGCGCCGATCTCGACCCCAACGTGGTCGAGGTCCGGCTGCGGCCCGAGCGGGCCGCGCGCGTGGCCGCCATCTTGGAGCGGCGGGGGTTTCTCAGCCAGACCAGCTGCGGGATCTGCGGCAAGCAGATGCTCGCGGAGCTGCTGCAAGTGCTCGAGCCCCTGGGAAAGGGCCCTCTCCCTCCGCCCGGCGCGCTGCGGGAGGCGGTCCGCGCGCTTCTCCGCAGCCAGCATTTCTACCACCGCACCCGCGGCTCCCACGCCGCCCTCGTCGGCGACCGCGACGGCCGGGGGCTTGCCTTCGCCGAGGACGTCGGCCGGCACAACGCCGTCGACAAGGCGGTGGGCCGCCTGCTTCTCGAGCGGCGCCTTTCCCGCGCGGCCGTTCTTGCGCTCTCCTCGCGGGTGAGCTACGAGCTCATCCAGAAGGCCGCCCGGGCGCGCATTCCCGCCGTGGTGGCCCTCTCGCGGCCGACGGCGCTCGCCGTCGCGATCGCCCGCGCGCTCGATCTCGCCCTCGTCGGCGTGGAAGGCGAGGGGGGGCTCGTCGTCTACAGCGGGGAAGAGCGCCTCTGCGGCTGACGCAACCGGCCCCGGGAAAACCGGGTCACGCCGCCCGCGGGCGCCGTTTTCCCCCCTTCCGCCTACCCCGCCGTGAGCCGCCGGATCCCCTCGACGAGCAGCAGAACCCCGTAGGCCATCAGCCACAGGCCGAGGAGCCCGAGGACCCGGCGGTAGGCCTTGCCGCCGAGAAAGCCGCGCGAGCGGTGAACAAGGCGGGCCAGCACGAGCTTCGAGCCCACGAGGCAGAAAAAGAACGCCCCCGCGAACCCGGCTGCGTGCAGCACGGAGCGGGCGGAGGCCGCGAGCAGCATCGGGGTGCCCACCCCGATCCAGAAGACGTAGGGGTTGGGGTTGAGAAAATTGGCGAACACGCCGCGAAGCAGCGAGCCGGCCGCCGAGGGCTCTGCCGCCGCCTCCAGCCGGGGCGGCCGGAGGCTTTCCCAGCCGAGGCGGAAGAGAAAGGCCGCCCCGAGCAGGGCGATCCCGCCGAGCAGCGCCGGCTGCCCCGCCGCCGCATCGAGCAGCCACACGGCGAGCGCGATGATCGGCAGATCGGTCAGCAGGGGCGCGAGCGCCACCATCCCCCCCGCGCGCAGCCCCCGGCGCAGCGTCTCGGAGATGACGAGCACGGTGAGCGGCCCGGGGGAAAAGCCGGCGGCCGTCCCCAGCACCGTGCCGCGGAGCAGGAAGTCTCCCAGGGCGAGGTCGATCACGGCCGGTCAGCCGAAGGCCACATCGAGGGTCATCATCACGGCGAACCCCAGCATGGCCCCCATCGTGGCGAAGTCGCTGTGTTGTTCCTGCCGGGCGGTGGGGATCAGCTCCTCGACGACCACGTAGATCATCGCCCCGGCGGCGAAGGCGAGCGCGAAGGGGAGCAGCGGCTGCACGACGATCACCGCCGCTGCTCCGAGAACGCCCGCCGCCGGCTCGACCATGCCCGAGGCCTGGCCGAGCCAGAAGCTTCGCCGCCGCGAGACGCCCTCGCGCCGCAGCGGGATCGCGACCGCCGCCCCCTCGGGGAAGTTTTGGATGCCGATGCCGACCGCGAGCGCCATCGCGCCGGCGAGCGAGGCGGAGGGGATGTCGGCGGCGAGCGCCCCGAAGGCGATCCCCACGGCGAGGCCCTCGGGGATGTTGTGGATCGTGATGGCGAGCACGAGAAGGACGCTCCGGCGCCAGGAGCTGGGGAGCCCCTCGGCACGCTCGCGCGGCAGCCCGGCGTGCAGGTGGGGGAGCAGGCGGTCGATCCCCCAGATGAAGAGGCCGCCCCCGAGAAAGCCCGTCACCGCCGGCACCCAGGGCGCCTTCCCCATCTGCTCGGCCAGCTCGATCGCCGGGGCGAGAAGGGACCAGTAGCTGGCCGCGATCATCACCCCCGAGGCGAAGCCCAGCATCCCGTTCAGCACCCGCAGGCGGATCTCCTGGAAAAAGAAGACGAGCCCGGCGCCCAGGGCGGTCAGAAACCAGGTGAAGAGTGTTGCGAGAAACGCCTGCAGCATCGGGGACAGGGACGCGAAGCCTTCGATCATGGGAGCCTCCCGCAGGCGGGGGGTGAGGCCGCGCGGGCGGCGCCGGCCGGGACGCACGGTTCGGGGAGCCGCGCCGGATCCAAGGGGTCTCCGGCGTCGGGGGCGCGCTCGAGGCGCATCGCGCCGGCCGGACACGCCTCGGCGCAGATCCCGCACCCCAGGCAGCGTCCCGCGTCCACGCGCGGCAGGTTGCCCCGCATGGCGATCGCGCCGAAGGGACAGCGCGCACCGCAGCTGCCGCAGCCGCGGCAGGCGGCGGCGTCGAGGCGCGGCCGGAAGCCCGAGGGGGCGAGCATGGGGACCCCGTTTCTCCAGGCCTGCATGGCCCCGCAGCAGCAGGGGCAGCAGTTGCAGATCGCGTAGAACCGGCCGAGCATGGCCTCCTTGAAGAAGGCATGGTGCACGTTGCCGCGCTCGCGGCAGGCGGCGAGCACCGCGAGCGCCTCCTGCGGCGAAACCCGCCGGCTGCGCCGCGGGTGGTGCTCGGCGATGAAGGAAGCGAAGGGCTCGCCCACGACCAGGCAGACATCGAGCGGCCGGCAGGGGTTGGGGCGCGCGCTGCGGCAGGGGCAGTCGAGCAGCGTGAGGTGGTCGGGGTGCTCGAGGACGAGGTCGCGCGCCCGCGGGTAGGGAAGGACCGTCTCCAGGCGGGTGAGCCGCAGGGGCTTCTCCAGCGTGACCAGGCGGCCTGCGGCCTGCGGCAGGATCACCTTGCCGTGGTAGCCGTCGGCGAAGGCGCGTGCCAGGCGGCCCGGCCGCCCGGGAGGGCGCCCTGCGGGCTCCTTCCGCCGGCGGCGGGCGAGGGGGTGCTCGCCGGTGGCGGCGGCGATGTAGAGGTAGGGGAAGCGGGCGTAGACCCAGGCGTGGAGCCACTCCCAGAGGTTCCAGCCGAAGCGGCGGCGCAGGGCCTGCAGGAAGGAAACCGTGGAGGGCCGAGGCTGCAGGCGCTTGAGGAAGAAGGGTCCGATCATCGGGTCCGTCCGCTCCGATCCCGCAACCGGGCGGCGAGCGCTGGGCGGAGCATACGCCAATCGGGGCGGCGGCGCAATCGGGGCGGGGGGCTCTTGCCTTCGGCGGGGCTTGCCCCTATGGTGGCGGGGCGGTTTCGGACGCACGGGAGGTGCCGGTCATGACGGCGAGGACGGACGAGCTCGAAGAGGCGATCGCCCGGGCGATCGCGGCGCTCCCCCCCGACGGGCTGAACGCGGAGGTCGGGGTTCTCGTGCGCCGGGAGATCGAGGCGCGGATCCTCTCCCCCCTGGTTGCCGCCCTGGAGGTCCGCTGCGGCGGGGAGACCGTGCGCGAGGTCCTGCGGCGCGTGATCGAGGCGGCCGCGCGGCGGCAGGGCGCCGATCTCGCCCGGCGGGCGGGGGGGCGGACGCTCGAGCATTTCCGGCGGGCGATGGAGCCCTGGATGCGGGGCGGGGCGATCGAGGTCGAGACCCTGGCGGCGGGGGAGGATCTTTGGGCCTACCGCGTGCGGCGCTGCCGCTACGCGGAGATGTACCGCGCGCTCGGGATCCCCGGGCTGGGGGCGATCCTTTCCTGCGCCCGGGACGGGGCGCTGGTCGCGGGCTTCAACCCCGGGATCCGGCTCGACCGCGGCCCGACGATTCTCGAGGGGGCCGCGTCCTGCGAGTTCCGCTACCGCCTGCCCCGGTGAGAGGGCGCCGGAGAGACGTGACGTGAGCGCCTTGTCCTGCGTGCCGGCTGAGGCGGAGGGGGTTTCGCGGGCGCTTCGGGGGGCCGTTTTCTTTCTGGTCGCCTGCGGGTTCACGACCATCTACCTCGTCCAGCCCGTCCTTCCCGTGCTGCAGGCGGAATTCGGGGTCGGGGAGACGACCGCCTCGTTCGCCGTATCCGCCGTGGTCCTGGGGATCGCGCTCGCGAACCTGCCCTTCGGGCGCCTCGCGGATCGCCATCCCATCCACCCGCTCATCCTCGCCGGCGGCGCGGTCGTTTCCCTGGGCGGCCTGCTCTGCGCGCTCGCCCCGCGGCTTGAGCTCCTGATCGGGCTGCGCTTCCTGCAGGGGCTCTTCCTGCCGGCGCTCACCACCTGCATCGCCGCCGATCTCGCCCGCCGCCTGCCGCCCGAGCGGGTGAACGTCATCCTGGGGGCCTACGTCGCGGCGACGGTGGTGGGGGGGCTGGCCGGCCGCCTGCTGGGGGGCTGGATCCATCCCCTCCTCCACTGGCGCTGGGCCTTCGTCGCCTCCGCGCTGCTCACCGCCGCGGCGACGGCGGTCGCCCTGCGGGTCATCCCCCGGGAGGGCCGCCGGCCGGGGGTGGCCGGCGCCGAACCCGGTTTCGCGGCTCTCCTGCGGCGCCCCGCGCTCCTCCGGCCGGTGGCGGCGGGCTTCGGCGCCTTCTTCGTCTTCTCGGCGTTCTTCAACTACCTGCCCTTCTACCTGGCCGCCGAACCCTTTCGGGCCTCGACCGGCCGCATCACGGGCATGTACCTCGTTTACCTCCTCGGGGTCGTCATCGCCCCGCTCTCCGGCAGGGTGAGCAACCGCTTCGGCAACGGCGCCACCCTGGCGGCCGGGGCCGCCTTGCTCGGGGTCTCCCTTGCACTGACGCTCGTTCCGTTCTATACCGCCGTGGTCCTGGGCCTCTCGGGCGCCTGCCTGGGCTTTTTCTCCGTCCACGCCGCCGCGGTGGGTGCCCTGAACCGCAGGCTCAACCGCGGCCGCGGCCGGGCAAACGCCCTCTACGTCCTCGGCTACTACCTCGGCGGCACGGCGGGCATCACCCTGTGCGGCCACGCCTACCAGGGGTGGGGGTGGGGCGGGGTCTGCGCCGTGGGCGCGGCGATGGCGCTGGCGATCCTCGGGATCGGCGCCTTCGAGCTAAGGCGGGCGCGGGCCGCGGGGACCATTTTCGTAGCCGAAGGAGAATCCACGCGATGCTCTGGGTGACGCGATCTCATGTCGATTTCTGCCGGGCGGCCTGTTCGTGGCTGATCGCCCGCTTCATCGATTCGGACGCCCAATTCATCTTCGTCCCCCAGAGCGAGGTGTTGCCCCTCGCCGAGCGCGAGGGCGCAATCCCCTTCGACGTGCCCGGGGCCGGTCTCTACCGCCAGGGGGATCTCTCCACCTTCGAGGCGATCCTGCGCAACTACAACCTGACCGACCGGGCGCTGTTGCGGATGGCGAAGATCGTGAACGCCTCGGAGAGCGGGAAGCCGGAGAAGGATCCCCCCGCCGCGGGGCTCGAGGCCATCGCCGTCGGCTACAGCGTGCGCTACCCCGACGATCTGCAGAACCTCGAGCACCAGTTCGAGGTCTTCGACGCCCTCTACGCCTGGTGCCGTCTCGGGGGGGCGCGGGAGAAGTTATGGAACTGAACGGCGTCAGCCCCCGACCCGCAGCCCCACGGTCCGCCCGTCCCGCAGGTTGACGAGCCCCTCCTCGCAGATCCTCAGGTACGGGATGGCGGCCCCGGTCAAGGTCACGAGCGTGAGGAGCGGGTCGGGAAGATCGGCGCCCAGGCTCCGGAGGGCCGCGTTGAGGGCCTCGATCTCGGCCGCGAGTTCCTCGAGCGGCCGGTCGGAGGCGAGGCCGAAGACCGGAAGGGCGATTTCGCGGTCCAGCCCCCCCGCCCCGCGCAGCACGGCCCCGCCCTGAAGCTCGGCCACGCGGTTCACCGCGGCCGCCATGTCCTCCTCGCGGCGCCCGACGACCACGATGTCCGGCCCGTCCCAGGCCGCGCTGCAGGCGAGTGCGCCGCGGCCGAGGCCGAAGCCGCGCAGGACCCCGGTGAAGAGCTTCCCGGGGCGGCGGGCGCGGTCGACGGCCGCGACCTTGAGGAACCCGCCGTCCGCCGGCAGGCGAAGCTCCCCCCGCCGCACCGGCAGCCGCACATGCCGCTCCGCGGTGACGAGATCGCTGACGAGCTCGATCACCCGCACCTCCGCCTCCCCCTGTTCCGGAAAGCCGTCCAGGCGGAAATCCGCGGCCGCGAGCGGCCGCGGGAGCCGCACCGTGTGCCGGCTTAGCCAGGAAAAGGCGTGGCGCCGGGCGGGCAGCGCGAGGCGCCCCTCCTCGAAGACGACCCTGCCGCCGCAGACCACGGTCTCGGGCCGGAAGTCGGCGAGGTCGCCGGTGAGCACGAGGTCCGCCAGGCGGCCCGGCGCGACGGCGCCGAGGAGATGGTCGAGCCGGAAGTGCTCCGCCGGGTGGAGGGTCGCCATGCGCAGGGCCTCGACCGGCGGGATGCCGGAGGCCACGGCGCGGCGGAGCGCGAAATCGAGGCCGCGCCCCCCGACCCAGTCCTGGGGGGAGAGCCCGTCGCTGGCGAGGCAGAGCCGCCGGAGATCGATCCCATCCTGCCGCACCCGGGCGATCGCGTCGAGGTCGCGGCGGATGCTTCCCTCGCGGGCGAGGACGTGCACCCCCAGCCGCAGGCGCGCGAGCGCCTGGGCGGCGTCGATCGGCTCGTGGCAGGAGGAGACCCCGAGGGCGAAGTAGGCGGCGAGCTTGTTCCCGGAGGCCCCGGCCGAGTGCCCCTCGAGGAGCTTGCCCGACCGCAGGGCCGCCTCGAAGGCGGGGAGATGGGCGGCGGGCTCCTGCAGCACGGCTTGCCAGTAGGCCTCCCCCAGGCCGAGGATGTCGTCGCGGGCGAGCAGGGTGTCGAGATCGGCCGCGGCGATTCCCCGGGAGGCGGTGCTGATCGACACCATGGCCGGGGCCGTCGCCAGGAAGCGGATCGGCTGGCCGGCGAGCGACTCGAGCAGGTCGAGCACCCCCTCCAGGCCGGCGACCGGGTAGGGCTCGAGGGTCTCGGTCACGAGGGTCGTGACCCCGGATGCGGCCGCGAAGGGGACGACCGCCGGGGCGCAGGCGATCCAGGCGAGGTGGGTGTGGCCGTCGATGAGGCCGGGGGTGACGAAACGGCCGGCCGCGTCGATGCGGCGGGTGCCCGGCCCGGTCACGTCGGCCGTCTCCGGCGCGACGCGCGCGATCCACGGCCCCCGGACGGCGATTCCCATGCCGGGCTCGACCTCGCCGGTGAAGACGTTCACGAGGCGGGCGTTTTCGATGACGAGATCGGCCGGCTCGCGGCCGAGCGCCGTCTGCATCACCGCCAGCAGGCTGCGGCGGTCCCGGGGGGGGAACGGCGATGCCATGTAGGGCCTCCTTTCAGCAGAGAAAGACGTCGACCGGCACGCGGCTGATCAGGCGTCCGCCCGCGGCGGTCACGACGAAGACGCTTTCCACCCCGGCCGCGAAGCGGCCCTCGAAGACGAGCTTCGGCTCGAGCGCAAAGACCATGCCCTCCTCGAGCGGGGTCTCGTGGCCCCGGGCGAGGAAGGGGGGCTCGACCAGCTCGAGGCCGATCCCGTGGCCGACGAAGCGGACCTTGTGGCCCGGGGGGCCGAGAAAGGCCTCCGCCAAGCCCATCTCGCCGGCCAGCCGCAGCGCCTCCTCGAAGAGCGCCCCCGCCGTCACCCCCGGCCGCGCCGCGGCGATCAGCCGGTCGTGGATCTGGATCGCCGCCCGGCAGGCGGAGTGCTCCTCCGGCGGCAGGCCGCCGATCGCGAACATGCGCGCTTCGTCCAGGTGGTAGCCGTTTTTCACCGAGCCGAAGTCGACGAGGATCGGCTCGCGGGGGCGCAGCCGGCGCGGCCCGGCGCCGGCGGGAAAGGCGCAGGAGGTGCCCGAGCCGCTCGCCGGGGCGTCGAGCATGCCGGGGCGGCCGCCGTTTGGCCCGCTCAGGACGTGGCCGGGGTAGCCCAGGGCGTTGAAGCCGCGCACGCGGAGGAGCCCGGCATGCCCGAGGCCGCGCGCGTAGGCCTCGGCCCGAGCCGCAAATTCCATCTCGGTCAGGCCGGGGGCGAGGATCTCGCGCATGTGGGCGAAGGTGCGCGCGCTCATCTCCGCGGTTTCCTCGAGGCGGGCGATTTCCCAGGACGACTTGCGGCCGCGGAGCCGAAGAAGCAGCGGGGAGGCGTCCGGGCACTCCCGGGGCTCGAGGAGGCCCCGCCAGAAGCGGAAATCGTTCACCGGCAGGACGTCGAGCTCGAGGCCGAGCCGCGCGGGCAGGCGCCCGAGGCGCTCCTTGAGCAGAACCGGGATCCGGCGCACGCTCTCGATCGGCAGGATCTCCGCGAGCGGGGATTCCTCGCGGGCGCGGGGGGCGAAGCGGCGGACGAAGAGCAGGGGCGGCCCCTCCGCCGGTACGAAGAGGAAGGCGTCCTGGGCCGTGCCGCTGAAATAGAAGCGGTCGACCGTCTGCACGAGAAAGACGGCCTCCAGGCCCGCCGCCTGCATCGCCTCCTGCAGGCGGGCGAGGCGGCCGGCGATTTCCCCGGCCGGCACGCGGAAGGAGGGCTCCTCGGCGGCGAGAGAGGCGGAAGGGGCTTCGCTCATTCGTTCCTCGCGAGGATTTCCTGGAGGCGACGGGCCGCGCCCTGCATCTCGGCGGCGATCGTCTCCAGGGCGGGTTCGTCCATGGTTTCGGCGAGCCCCACGACCCACAAGGCGAGCGGCAGCCCGGCCGGGGAGCCGAGGGCCACGGCGACGGCGCGCACCCCCGGCAGGTACTCCTCGCGGTCGACCGCGAAGCCCCGACGCCGCACGGCCTCGAGCTCCTCGAGGTAGCGCCTGCGGTCGGTGATCGCCTGCGGGGTGTAGGCGAGCAGCCCCTGTTCGCGGATCAGGGCAAGGGCCCGGGCGCGCGGCAGGCCGGCGAGGAAGACCTTGCCGACCGCACCGGCGAGCAGCGGGATCGAGGTTCCCGGCGGGGCCGAGATCTTGAGCGGCTTGGCGGCCTCGGCGGTGGCGACGATCAGCCCCCGCGTGCGGCTCAAGACGCCCAGGCAGACGGTTTCCCCGATGCGGTCGCGCAGGCCGTCGAGCACGGGCTGGGCCTGCTCGACGATGCGGAAGAAGTTGCGGCTGCGGAAGGCGAGCTCGACGACCGCCGGCCCGATGGCGTAGCCGCGTCCCCGCGGGCTTTCGCACAAGGCCTCGCAGTCGAGGAGCGCGCCGATCAGGCCGTGGAGGGTGCCCTTGCTGTAGCCCAGCCTGCGGGCGAGCTCGCTCAGGGTGACCGCGCCGCGGGCGGCGGCGACGGCCTCGAGCAGGCGGAAGGCCTTGAGCACCGCGGGGGCCCGGTAGCGCGCCGCGGCCGGGCGCCGGGGGGTCTTCGCTTCGTTCATCATAGCGAACATTTTAATAGCCGCTTGGCGAGGGGATGTCAAGCGCCGGGACGGCTGCCGAGGCCGGCATCGCGAATTGGATCATATAAATCAAGGTTCCGGGGAATTTGCCGCAGGCCTTGACAAGGGGTCGGGCCATGGTATACTGGCCACGAAAGTTCTTTATGATGAACAACCCGGTTGGACCCGGCGGCGGCCGCCGCACGCCGGGAGGAACGAGGAGGGCCACGATGAAAATTCAGAAGGTGATGGAAGGCCCGCGCGACGGGGAGGTGCGTTGCCTCACCTGCTTCGAGCGTTTCCGGCCGCAGCTCGGGGCCGAACGGTCCCGCTGCCCCAAGTGCGGCATGGAGTGGCGCATCTCCTGGCCCTACCCGAAGACGGCCCGCGTCCGCGGGCCGGTCTGGGAGAACTTCCCCCTGGGCACCGAGGACAAGATCTGAAAGGAGGCCGGACATGGCGCTCGACCGCAACATCGCCTACATCGACCTCACGACGGGGGAGGTGCGCACCGAGCCGATCCCCCTCGAGTGGCGGCGCAAGTACATCGGGGGGCGCGGCCTCGACGCCTACCTTCTCTACACCCACTGCCCGCCCCAGGCCGACCCGCTCGGCCCGGAGAACGCGCTGCTGATCAGCGCGGGGCTCCTCGTGGGGACGATGGCCTCGGCGTCGGCGCGCACGCACATCATGGCCAAATCGCCGCTCACCGGCATTCTCGGCTCGGCGAACATGGGCGGCTTCTTCGCCCCCGAGCTGCGCTGGGCGGGTTTCGACCACCTCGTGATCCGCGGGCAGGCCGAAAGGCCCGTCTACCTCTACATCCACAACGGGGAGATCGAGATCCGCAGCGCCGAGAAGCTCTGGGGCTCCGGGGTCTACGACACCCAGGACCTCATCCGCCGCGAGCTCGACGACCCGGAGACCCAGGTCCTCTGCATCGGTCAGGCGGGCGAGAACCTCGTCCGCTTCGCCAACGTGATGACCGGCCGCAAGAACGCCGGCGGCCGCACGGGCATGGGCGCCGTCATGGGCGCCAAGCGCCTGAAGGCCGTCGCCTGCCGCGGCACCCGGAGCATCGCCATCCGCTTTCCCGAGGAGGCGCTCGAGTACAACAAGCAGATCATCGACCAGGTCGTCTCGACCAAGGTCTCGCAGATCATGCAGCGCTGGGGGACGGGCTTCATCTTCGGCGTCACCAACACGACCGGCCTCGTCCGCTGCCGCAACTTCCAGTACAACCAGCTCCCCAACAGCGAGGACATCGAGTGTGAAAACCTGGACAAGGTCTCGATCGGCCTCGACGGCTGCTTCGGCTGCCAGGTCCACTGCCGCCACCGCTACATCATCCCCGAGGGCCCCTACGCCGGCACCTACGCCCAGGGCCCGGAGTACACGAGTCAGGGCGCCTTCGGCGCCGAGGTGGGCTGCCGCAGCCTGAACACGGTGCTCGTGGGCAACCACCTCGTGAACGACTACGGCATGGACACTCTCGAGGTGGGCAGCATGATGGCCTGGGCGATGGAGCTCTTCGAAAAGGGGATCCTCACCGAGAAGGACACCGCCGGGCTCCGGCTCGCCTGGGGCGACGACGAGGCGGTGATCGAGCTCGTCCGGCGGATCGCCTTCCGCCGCGACATCGGCGACATCCTCGCCGAGGGCCCCCTGGGGGCGGCGCGGCGGATCGGGCCGCAGAGCCTGCCCTACCTGATCCACGTCAAGGGCATGAGCAACCTCCACTCCGACGAGCGCCCGACGCCGGCGCTTGCCCTCAACATCGCCGTCTCGAGCCGCGGGGCCGATCACCTGCGGGGCCGCCCGGCGATCGACCTCTACAACCTGCCGCTCCCCGTGCTCGAGCGCGTCTACCGCAACCCCGACGGCTACACCGGCCCGCTCACCAACAGCTACTCCGAGTACGAGGGCAAGCCGCGCATGGTGCAGTGGCAGGAACTCGTCTACATGGCCGTCGATTCCCTGGGGGTCTGCAAGTACCACACGGTCTTTCTCAGCCCCAACCACCCCCAGTTCAAGGAGTTCGCGCGCCTGATCTACCTGAACACCGGCCTGGAATTCAGCGAACGGGAGATCTGGGACGCCGCCGAGCGCTGCTACACGATCGAGCGGCTCTTCAACCTGCGCGAGGGCATGACGCGCAAGGACGACTGGCTGCCCGACCGCTACTTCGACGAGCCCACCCGCCTGGGGCTCCCGGTCGCCCGCGGCAAGTGCATCGACCGCGAGAAATTCCGCGCCATGCTCGACGAGTACTACCGCCTGCACGGATGGGACGAAAACGGGGTGCCGACGCCCGAGACCCTCGAGCGCCTCGGCATCGCCGCGCTCAAGCCGGCCGCCTGAGCGCTGCGGCAAGGAGAGGACCCATGGGAAAGAAAATCCTGATCACCGACCCGGAGCGATGCACCGGCTGCCGGCTCTGCGAGATCGTCTGCTCGGTGAAGCACGACGGGGTGAGCAACCCGGCGCTTGCCCGCATCCACGTCGTCAAATGGGACAACGAGGGCTTCTACCTCCCCATGCGCTGCCAGCAGTGCCGCGAGGCGCCCTGCCTCGCCGTCTGCCCGAAGGGGGCGATCCGCCGGGACGAGGCGCTCGACTGCGTGCGGATCGACTACGAGCGCTGCATCGGCTGCAAGCTCTGCGTGCAGGCCTGCCCCTTCGGCGCCATGGGCTGGGACGCCGAGCGCGGCCGCGTCTTCAAGTGCGACCTCTGCGAGGGCGACCCCCAGTGCGTGCGCTTCTGCGACATGAAGGCCGTGGATTACGTGGAGGCGGACCGCCTGAGCTGCGTGCGCATGCGGCAGGCCGGCGAGCAGTACTCCGCGCTCATGCGCCGCTACGGGAGGGGTTGAATGCGGGTGATCGTCGAAACGCTCGGGTTGCCCACCCTCGCCGCCGTCCTGGGCAAGCGGACCGAGATCGATCTCCCCCCGGGGGCGAGCCTCGCGGACCTGATCGGTTGCATCGTCCAGCGCTTCGGGCCCGAGGCGCGCCGGGGGCTCCTCGACCGGGAGGGGCGGCTCGACCTCACGATCCAGATCCTGCTGAACGAGGAGGGCTTCGTCCCCCGGGAGGAACTCGCCGGCCGGCGGCTCAGCGAAGGCGACCGGGTCCGGCTCATGCTGCTGGTCGGCGGGGGGTAGCCCGCCGGGCCGGGGCGTCGTCCCCGGACGGCATCCCGCGTTGCGCGGGATCCGAAGCCGTGCTATGGTGCGCCGCGGTTTGAATCCCCCCTCGCGGAAAGGAGCCCCCGATGGAGATCCGACGCATTCTGTGGCCGACCGACTTTTCGCAAAACGCCGCCGCCGCGCTTCCGCTCGTCACCCAGCTCAGCCAAAAATTCGGGGCCGAGATCCACATCCTCTACGTCATGAAGGACTACCCCGCCTTCGGCGCGCACTACGGGCAGTTCGACCCCGAGGAGTGGAAGAAGATGCAGGAGTGGGAGAAGCAGACGGCCGAGGGGCGGCTCACCGAGATCTGCGACAAGTTCCTCAACGAATGCCCCCTCTACATCCGCCACATCGCGGTGGGTGAGCCCGCCAAGGAGATCCTGCGCCTGATCGAGCAGGAGAAGATCGACCTCGTGGTGATGGCGAACCGCGGCAGCGAAGGCCACTTCAACTTCGGCAGCGTGGCCGAGCGCGTCCTCAAGTGCACGACCGTGCCGGTCGTCATGATCCCCGTGTGAGCCTCCCCGCCCGAGGGGGCGAAGGGCGAAGAAACCGTGCGGCCGCCGGGTCCTCCCGGCGGCCGCCGCCGTTTGCCGGGGCCGTCCCGCGCGGTCAGCCGATCCGCAGGACGAGCGCGGCCGCGGTGTCGCCCGCGGCGCAGCCCGCAAAGAGCAGGTAGCCGCCCCCCTTCATCACCACCTCCTCGATCCCCTCGATGATCAGCCGCCCCGCGGTCGGCCCCTGCGGGTGGCCGTAGATGAGGGAGGAGCCGTAGTTGTTCATGCCGCGCAGGACGTCGACCCCGAGCTTGCGCGCAAGGAAGACGTCGTTGGCGGCGAAGGGGTTGTGGGTCTTGATGGCCGCGCACTGGGCGGCGTCGATCCCCGCCCCCTCGAGGGCCATCTTCGCCGCCGGGTAGACCGCGGCCGCCATGAAGGCCGGCTTGGTCCGCGCGTAGCCGTAGGAGACGACGCGGATCTCGACCGCGGGGTCGGCGCTCAGCTGGCGGGCCCGCTCGCGCTCGGCGACGATGACCCCGCAGTGGCCGTCGGCCGGGTGGGTCTGGCTGCCGTAGGTGAGGACCCCGTTCGGCAGGACCGGTTTCAGCGCGGCCAGCCCCTCGGCCGTGGTGGCCATGACCCCCTCGTCGGCCTCGAGCATCACCGTCTGCTTCTTGGAGACCCGGATCAGGACCGGGAACATGTAGCGCTTCTGGAATTCGCGGTCGTTGGCCAGGGCGTCCTGGTACTGGCGGTAGCGCTCGAGGGTCACCGCGTCGCACTCCTCGCGCGTGATGCCCTCCTCGCGGGCCACGTTCTCGGCGGTCTGGATCATGGCCTGGCCGGCCCAGGGGTCCTTGTTGAAGTTGTCCATCATCCAGTTTTCCGAGATCACCTGGCCGCCCGGCCCGGGAGGGTTGGGCCACACCACGTGGGGGCCGTTGGAGCAGCGGTCGGTCATGAGGCAGAACGGCGCCTGGAAGAGCCCGCACTCCACGCCCATGGCCGCGGAGTAGATCGCGACGGTCGAGGTGGAGCAGGCCTGGCTCACCCAGATGCCGGGAACCCCCGCCGCGCCCATCAGGGCCGCCGCCCAGGGGCCGCCGTAGAACCCCTGGTGCTGGTGCACCGTGAGGCCCAGGAAGACGTAGTCGAAGGTCCGGGGGTCGATCCGCTTCTCGGCGAGCCAGCGCTTGGTCGTCTCCGCCGCGAGCACGATGGCGTGCTCGTTCGCCATCGTGCCCTGCCAGCGGGCGAAGGGGGAACTGAAGTAGCCCTTGTAGGGGATGTAGGCCTTGGTCAGCATGGGACGTTCTCCTCCTTCTCAGCGCTTGGGGGTGCGCAGCTTCTCCTTGAGGACGCGGTGCAGGATCTTGCCGGTCGGGGTGCGCGGCATCTCCTCCGGGGAAATGAAGATGACCTCCTTGGGGCGCTTGTAGCCGGCGAGCCGGTCGCGGCAGCAGCGCAGGATCTCCTCGGCCGTGATGCGCCGGGGGTCCACCCCCGGCCGGGGGATGACGACCGCCGTCACGCGCTCGCCCCATTTCTCGTCGGGCACCCCCACCACGGCGCAGTCGAAGACGCACTCGTGGCTGCCCACGACCTCCTCGACCTCGCTCGGGTAGACGTGCTCGCCGCCGGTGATGATCATGTTGTCCTTGCGGTCGACGATGGTGAAGAAGCCGTCTTCGTCGCGCCGCGCCATGTCGCCCGCGGAAAACCAGCCCTCGTGGAACGAGGCCCGCGTCTTCTCGGGGTCCTTGTAATACTCGCGGAAGAGCATCGGCCCGCGGGAGTAGAGCTCGCCCACCTCGCCGACCGGGACCTCGCGCTTGTCGGGCCCCAGGAGCCGCACGAACTCGGTGCCGAGCGATTCGAAGCCGATCGAGCCGAGCTTCGCCATCTGGTGCTCGGGCTTGAGCACGGTCACGATCCCGGCCTCGGTCGAGCCGTAGGCCTCGTAGAGCTGGACCCCGGGGAAGAACTCCAAGATGTCGAGCTTCATCTTGCGGCGCACGGGGGCCGAGGAGCAGAGCAGCTTGCGGATCGAGCTGCGGTCGTGGCGGCGGGCCTCGGGCGAGGCGTTCAGGATCAGGTTGTAGTGCGTGGGGATGAGCGAGATGAAGGTGATGCGCTCGCGGGCGATGATCTCGAGAATCTCCTCGGCGCGGAAGGAGCGCGCCGGGTGGATGTAGACCGAGGCGCCGATGTAGGTGAAGGTGAAGGTGAAGAAGGTGGAGTTGATGTGGCACAAGGGCATGACGTTCATGCAGACGTCGTGCTCGTTGAAGCCGAAATCGACGGCGTTGATCAGGTAAAAGGCGATGTGGGACTCGTGCGTGCGCACGACCCCCTTCGGCCGGCCCGTGGTCCCCGAGGTGTAGATCAGGATCCAGGGGTCCTCGGGCCGGACCGCGGACTCCGGCTCGGTCTCGGGGGCGCCGGCGAGCCACTCCTCGTAGGGGAGGTAGCCCTCGGCGCGCTGGCCGACCACGATCCAGCGGTCGGTCGGGATGCGCGTCAGACGCGGCCGGATCGGGTCGACCGTCGGCAAAAAATCGTCGTGCACGACGAAGGCCTCGGCGTCGGCATGGTGGGCGATGTACTCGACATCGGCGGAGATCAGCCGGAAGTTGATCGGCACGATGACGATCCCGGTCTTGGCCGTGGCGAGGTAGAGCTCGACGATCTCGATGCTGTTTTCCAGCAGCACCGCGATCTTGTCGCCCGGCTTCAGGCCGAGCCCAAGGAGGCGGTGGGCCAGCCGGTTCACCCGCCGGTTGACCTCGGGGTAGGTGAAGGCGCGGCGTTCGTCCTTGAGGGCGACCGTCCGCGGGAATTTCTTGGCGTTCACCTTGAGGATCTGGCCCAGGTTCAACCATGCTGCCGCCATGGGATCGCCTCCTGCCGCAACGGGGTGGGTGCCGCTTCCCCCTCAGAGGATCGAGATGCGCACATCGACCGCCACCGCCCGGTCGGGGAAGGCGAGCACCGGGTTCACGTCCATCTCCTGGATCTCCGGGTGCTCGACCAGGAGCCGGGAGAGCTTTTCGATCATTTCGACCAGCGCCTCGCGGTCGACGCCGGGCCGGCCGCGGACCCCGTCGAGCAGGGCCTTCGCCTGGATGGCGTCGAGCATCTCCCGCGCCTCGGCCGTGCTGACGGGGGTGAGGGCGAAGACGACGTCTTTCAGGACCTCGACCAGCACCCCGCCCAGGCCGAAGACCACGGCGTGGCCGAGGCCCTCTTCGGCCCGGGCCCCGAGGATCAGCTCGAGGCCGCCGGGGAGGAACCTCTGCACGAGGAAGCGCAGATCGGGGTAGTCGAAGGCCTTTTTCATCTCCTGCGCGGCGCGCTTCACGGCGGAGGCGCTGCCGAGATCGAGCGCCACCCCGCCGCGGTCGGTCTTGTGCAGGAGCTCGGAGGCGTCCGCCTTGAGGGCCACCGGGAAGCCGATCGCCGCCGCGGCCTCGGCCGCCTCCTCGGGGGTGCTAACCGCCTTCCAGCGGGCGACGGGGATGCGGTAGGCCTCGAGCAGCCGGTAGGCCTCTTCGGCGGTCAGCCGGCTGCGGCCCGCCTTGCGGGCCTTCTCGAGGATCCGGCCGGCCTTTTCGCCCTTCAGGTTCGGAAAGGAGCGGATCGTCCGCGGCGCGCGGTCGCGCAGGGCGCGGTAGCGCACGAGCGCCGCCATGGCGCGGGCCGCCTCGCCGGGGAGCGGGAAGCAGGGCACCTCGCCCTCGCGCAGGATGCGCACGACCTCGGCCCACTGCCGGGGGTCGGTCATGAGGTTGCAGACGATCGGCTTTTGGCGCGCGCGGTTGACGGCCACGATCTCCCGGGCGATCGCCTCGTTGTCGACGAAGAAGGGGGTGACGAAGTTCACGAAGACGCCGTCGAAGGCCTCGTCCTCCATCATCGCATCCAGGCAGGCGCGGTAGTGCTGGGCGGTGCCGGTGGCGAGGACGTCGACCGGGTTGCCGACCGAGGCCTCGGGGTAGAGCGCGGCCTTCAGCCGCTCGTGGGTCGGGGCGGAAAGCGGCGGCAGCGTGCAGCCGGCGGCGACGAGCACGTCGGTGGCGATCACCGCCGGCCCGCCGGTGTTCGTGATGATGCCGATGCGGTTGCCGCGGGGGATCGGCTGGGAGGCGAAGGCGACGGCCGCCTGGATCAGGTGCCCCTCGTCGCGGAAGGAGAGGATCCCGGCCTTGTCGAAGATGAGGTCGGTGGCGATGTCCTCCTTGGCGAGCCCGCCGGTGTGGGAGGCCGCGGCGCGTGCGCCCTCCTTCGTGCGGCCGGCCTTCATGGCGAGGATCGGCTTGCGGGCGGCGACTTGGGTGGCGACCCGCAGGAAGTTCGCCGGGTCCCGCAGCCCCTCGACGTAGGTCACGATCACGCGCGTTCCCTCGTCGCCGCCCAAATACTCGAGGATCTCGGGGATGGTGACGTCGACCGCGTTGCCGTTCGAGGCGTAGATGCGGGTGCCGACCCCCATCTGGGCGAAGGCCTGGTGGATGACCTCGGCCACCCCGCCGCTCAGGGCGACGATGGAGATGAAGCCCGGCTCCGGCCGCGTGAAGGTGAAGTTGCAGTAGGCGCGGATCGCAGGGTCGGTGTTGATGACCCCCTGGCAGTTGGGGCCGAAGACGCGGATCCCGTAGCGGCGCGCGCGCTCGAGAAAATCGTTCTGGATCGCCGCGCCCTCGGGGCCGGTCTCGGCGAAGCCCCCCGAGTTGATGATGATGTGCTTGACGCCCTTTTTGCCGCAGTCCTCGACCGCCTGGGGGACGAATTTTGCCGGGATGACCATGTGGACGACGTCGATCCCGTCCGGGCAGTCGAAGATCGACTTGTAGGCCTTGAGACCGCGGATCTCCTCGGCGTTGGGGTTGATCGGGTAGATCGCGCCGGTGAAGCCGAAGTCGATCAGGTTCTTGATCACGCGGTTGCCGATGGACAGCTCTTTGGTCGAGGCCCCGATGACGGCGACCGCGCGGGGCCGGAACAGCGAATCCAACATGGCGTCCTCCTTGTGCCGGCGGCTAGCTGCGGCGCTCTTCGAGCTGCTCGATGAAGGCCTCGACGTTCGTCTTGGTCTGCTCATCGGAGATCAGCCGCAGGTCGTTTAGGTCCCCGTTGAGGATCAGGCTGGGAATGCCGGTTTCCTTCTCCAGCCGCTGGGGCATGCCGTAGCGGCAGTTCGAGTTGTTCGGGCAGGTCTTGGCGTCGTGGTAGATGATCCCGTCCACCTGGAAGAAGGAGAGCATGCGGCGGATGTAGTCCTCCTTGGCCTCGTCGGAGCGGACGATGAAGAGCTCGGTGTAGGCCCGCGCCATGCTGGGGATGGGGTCGTTGGGGTCGAGGGCGGAGAAGATCCAGCTGTTGCAGTAGGTCGAGGCGAGGACGTTCGCGCGCAGCGAGGCGAAGAGCTGCGCGTGGGCGCTCAGGCGGCCCCAGACCGGCATGCCGTCCCAGTAGATGCGGTAGCGCTCCTCCTCGAGCGCCCCCTCGCCGCGGCGGATGCGCTCCTCGAGCTCGGCGAGCAGCTTGCGGTAGACCTCGACCGCCTTCGGGGTGCCGCGCCCGACGACCGCCGGGCCCATCAGGGTCGTGCCGTCGAAGAAGGTGATCGGCGAGGGCCGGGCCGCGGCCGTGTCGAGGATCTGTTTCCAGAGCTCGGAGCACTGCCGGGAGAGGTCGACCGCGCGGCGCAGATCCTCCATCTCGAAGCGCCGGCCGGCGATCTTTTCGAGCGGCGGGATCAGGGCCTCGAGCTGCTTGGCGATCGAGACGATGTGGCGGTCGGTCACCTCGTCCACCCCGCGGTAGGTGTGGACGCCGAGGACGGGGGCGTTGAACTTCTCGCCGTACCAGACGAACCAGTCCTGCACGTCGCGGCACTGGTTGGTGTTGTAGACGAGCACGTCCGGACGGGGGATGCTCTGGATGCCGAAGGCCTTCTGCAGCGGGGTCACCCCGCGCAGGAAGGCGCCGATGTCCGCGGTCAGGTAGGAGCAGATGTCCGGCGAGTAGCCGATCGCGTTCGCCTCGGGGATGAGGTCGGTGGCCATGCGGGTTGCGCCCAGCATGGCCGAGTGGGTCTCCGGGAAGTAGACCAGGAAGCCCATGGCGCGCAGGATTTCGGCCGGGCCGACGCTCGTGCACCAGGCGATCTTGGGCGAGCCCGCGGCCGCGGCGGCGTCGAGCTCGAGGTAGTAGTCGCGCATGAACTGGTTGATGTCCGCGGCGGCGGCGAGTTTCTTGCGGGGGGCTTTTTTCTCTTCACTCATGACTAAACGGCCTCCATGGATCGAAAGGTTAAGGTTCCCCGGATCCGCTCCGGGCGTAGAGCGCCGCCCCGATCGCCCCGGTGAACTGGGGGTGGGGGGGCACGAGCACGGGGCGCCCGATCAGCTCCTCCATCATGCGCACGAGGTAGGGGTTGTGGGCGACGACCCCGCCGGTCATCACGACCTCGGCGGTGAGCGAATCCATCTCCACGATGCGCTTGATCATGCTGTAGAAGACGCCCTTGACGATGTCCTCGATCTTCTTGCCGTGCCGGATGTGCTCGAGCACCTCGGTCGCCGAAAAGACCGTGCAGAAGCTCCCCAGGCGCACCATGTCGGTCGAGCGCTCGGCCATGGCGTTCATGCGCTCGAGCGGGATGTCGAGGCGCGCGGCCATCTCCTCGAGGAAGGCGCCCGTGCCGGCGGCGCACTTGCGGTTCATCTTGAATCCCGTGCGCCGGCCCGCGGCGTCGAGCTTGATCACCTTGTTGTCCTGGCCGCCGATGTCGATCACCGTGATCGCCCGCGGGAAGGCGTGGTAGCACCCCCCCGCGTGGCAGCCGATCTCGGTGCGCTGCTCGTGCGCATAGCGGACGTTTAAGCGGCCGTAGCCGGTGGAGACGGCGCGGGCGATCCGGCCCGCATCGGTCCCCGCCGCGGCGAGCGCCTCGGCGAGGCAGGCCTCGGCGGTCGCCGTGAAATCGGTGCCCGACTTGCGGACCGCCAGCCCCAGGATCCGCCCCCCGGCGTCGAGCACCGCGACCTTGGTGCGCGAGGAGCCGACGTCGCAGCCGACATAGAGCGCCGCTTCGCTCATGGGTTTCGCCGCCGCCCGCTCACCCCCCGCCTTTCCGCTCCAGGCTCGACTCCAGCCCCTTCACCAGGGCCCGCATCGTGCGGTTGAAGGGGGCGTCGAGGCCGGCCCGCTCGGCGTACTCGATGAACTTGCCGTTGATGTAGTCGATCTCGGTGCGCCGGCCGGCCTCGATGTCCATGAGCATCGAGGGCTTGTGGTCGCCGGCCCCGCGCATGTAGGCCATGGCCTCCTCGAAGTAGTCCCACCCGAGCAGGATCTCGTTGGCGCGGGCGATGCGGATGCACTCCTGGACGAGCGCCTGGACGATGGAGAAGACGATCGGGTCGCTCATCGCCCGCGACATGGTCAGCCGCGTCAGCGCGCAGACGGGGTTCATCGAGGCGTTCATGACCGTTTTGCGCCACACCATGGAGACGATCTGGTCGGTGTGCCGGGTCGGCAGACCGCAGGCGGTGAGCGCCTCGGCCACGGCGAGCGCGGCCGCGCGGCCGGCGGGGTCGAGCTCCTGGACGTAATGCGGCGGGTGGTGGAAGGGGATGCGCACCCGGCCGGGGGCGAGGAGCCCGCAGCCGTAGTTGACCACGGCGCGCATCACCCGCGCCCGGCCGAGCGTCCGGGCGAGCTCGCGCTCGGTGTCGATGCCGTTCTGCCAGCTCACGACGTAGCGCTCGGGGCCGAGGAACCCCTCGAGGGACGAGGCGATGAGGGGCAGCGCGTTCGCCTTGACGGTGATGAAGATGACCTCGGGGTCCCAGGGGGCGAGGTCGTCCACCACCGGGCAGGTGCGCGTGACCGCCTGCCGGAAGGACTCGGCCCCCTCGAGCACGATCCCCGGGTCGAGGGCCGGGGCGAGGAGCTCGGGGACGACGTCGCAGAGGGTCACCTCGTGGCCGCCCCGGGCGAGGAAGGCGGCCACAATGCAGCCGACGGGACCCGCCCCGACCACGGCGAAGCGCCGGGGGCGGAACACGGAGGGATCACTCATGGCATCCTCCCGGAGTCGATGCGGCCCGAGATCAACGGAACTGCTTGGGCCGCTCGTCCACAACGCGCAGCGCCTTGCCTTCGCTGCGGGCGATGAATTTCGGCTCGACGATCTCGACATCGACCCCGATGCCCATCATGCCGCGGATGTGGGCCATGACGCGGGCGGCGACCTCGAGCCGCTTTTCGGGGCCCGCCTCGTAGATGTCCTTTCGCCCCTCGACCTGGACGATGAGCTGGTCGAGGTAGCCTTTCTTGCGCACCACGAGGCGGTACTGGGGCTCGACCTCGGGGATCTCGAGCAGGAGCGACTCGATCTGCGAGGGGAAGACGTTCACCCCGCTGATGATCAGCATGTCGTCGGAACGGCCGTAGATCTTGTCCATCTTGACGAAGGTGCGGCCGCAGGCGCACTTCTCCCGCCGCAGCCGGGTGATGTCCTTGGTGCGGTAGCGGATCATGGGCATCGCCCGCCGCTGGAGCGCGGTGAAGACGAGCTCGCCCTTTTCGCCGAGGGGCAGCGGCTCGAGCGTCTGGGGGTCGACGATCTCGGCGATGAAGTGGTCCTCGTTGATGTGGATGCCGTCCTGGACCTCGCAGTCGAAGCCGACCCCGGGCCCGCAGAGCTCGGTCAGCCCGTAGGCCTCCTGGGCCCGGATCCCCATGCGCTCCTCGATCTCCTGGCGCATGGCCGTCGACCAGGGCTCGGCGCCGAAGACCCCGACGCGCAGCGGGAGCGCGCGGATGTCGACCTTCATCTCGGCGGCGCGCTCGGCGATGGTGAGGGCGTAGGAGGGGGTGCAGCAGAGGGCGGTCACCCCGAAATCCTTCATGATCGTGATCTGCCGCTCGGTGAGCCCCGAACTGGTCGGCACGACCGTGCAGCCCAGGCGCGTGAGCCCCTGGTGGAAGCCCAGGCCGCCGGTGAAGAGCCCGTGGCCGTAGGCGTTCTGGGCGATGTCGTCGGGCCGGACCCCCGCCGCCCAGAGGTTGCGCGCCATGAGCTCGGTCCACTGCTCGAGGTCTTCGGCGGTGTAGGGGCCCGTGATCGGTTTTCCCGTGGTGCCCGAGGAGGCGTGCACGCGGACGACCTCCTTGAGGGGCACGGCGCAGAGCCCGAAGGGGTAGTTGTCGCGCAGGTCGTTCTTCACGGTGAAGGGCAGCCGGGCGATGTCCTCGAGGGACTTGATCGCCTTGGGGTTGACGCCGGCCTCGTCGAATTTGCGCTTGTAGAAGGGAACGCGCTCGTAGACCCACTCCACGGTTTCCTTGAGCTTGCGGAGCTGGAATTTCTGGAGTTCGGGCAGCGGCAGGGTCTCGAACTTCTCGTCCCAGTAGTTGCGCTCGCTTTTCTTTTCCTCTTTGCGCCCTTTGAGCACCATGGTCCTCGTTCCTCCCCGTCATGGCCTCCGCGGCCCGCCCTGGGGTCTCGGAGCGGATGTTGGAAAAAGCCGCCGGGGCGTTTGCGCTCAGGCGGCGTTCTGGCGCGCGGCGGCGGCGCCCGCCGCGAACGCCCTGCGGTTCACCTCGAGCAGGTCGGGCTTGATCTTGCGTTCCATCGCCGCCTGGACCGATTCCGGCCGGATCGGAAGCAGGCCGGTCTCGACCAGGCAGCCGAGCAGCACCATGTTCACGGCGAGCACGTTTCCGGCCTCGCGCGCGAGGGCCGTCGCGTTGAAGGCGATCAGGCGCGCGGTTTTCGCCCGGATGAGCTCCTGCAGGCGCTTCAGGTCCGGGTAGACCCCCAGCCCGATGTTCACCGTGAAGGGCATGAGGGGGGCGAGGTTGGTGATGACGGTGCTCTCCCGGTGGCACTTGCCGAGCGCGCGCAGGGTCTCCGCCGGCTCGAAACCCACCAGGATGTCGGCTTCGCCCTCGGCGATGATCGTGCTGTGGGCGGGCCCGAAGAGCAGGGCCGACTCGACGACCCCCCCGCGCTGGGCCATGCCGTGGATTTCGCTCATGCGCACCGGGACGTTCTCGATCAGGGCGGCCTCGGCCAGGATGGAAGAGGCGAGCAGGTTCCCCTGGCCCCCGACGGCGACGATGACAAGGCGTGTGGTCTTCATGGGTTCAATTCTCCGCGGTTTCCCGGGCCGGGACGATCGCATGCTCGGGACAGATCTGGGCGCAGAGGCTGCAGCCGGTGCAGAGGTTCGCATCGATGTGGATGCGGTCGTTCCAGACGTAGAAGGCCGGGCAGGCGAGGCGCGTCATGCAGACGCGGTGGTTCTTGCACTTCTCGCCCACGCGGAAGGGCTTCCCCCGCGGCAGCTTCAGGTTCTTGGCGTAGAGGACGCAGAGCTCCTGCGAGATGACGACCGAGACCCCGGGGAAGGAGAGCGCCTCCTTGATCTGCTCGATGCTCTTTTTCACGCGGTAGGGCTTGATCACCGTGACGTGGGGGACGCCGATCCCGCGCACCACGGACTCGATCGAGACGCGGCCGTAGTTTTCGAGCTTGAGCTGCTTCATGTCCACCCCGGGGTGGGGCTGGTGCCCGGTCATGGCCGTGGTGCCGTTGTCGAGGATCACGAGCGTGAAGTTGTGGTTGTTGAAGACGGCGTTGATCAGGCCCGGGATGCCCGCGTGGAAGAAGGTCGAGTCGCCGATGAAGGAGACGACCTTGCGGCCGCTCACCTGCGAAAACCCGCCCGCGGTCCCGGTCGACGAGCCCATGCAGATGAGGTAGTCGGCCATGGAGAGGGGGGGGAGGAGCCCCAGGGTGTAGCAGCCGATGTCGGTCGGGTAGACGGTCTCGATGCCGAGCTCCTCGGCCGCCTGGCGCACCTCGTAGAAGGTCGCGCGGTGGGAGCAGCCGGCGCAGAGGGTGGGCGGCCGCTGGGGGATGGGGGGGACGTCGGAGACGTCGACCGCGGGCCGTGCGCGGTCGGCCACCCCGAAGTAGCGCGCCGTCACCCGCCGCACGGTCGCCGGGTCGAGCTCGTAGAGGCGCGAGAAGAGCTCCGGGGCCTTGCCGCGGATCGGGAGCGTGAGGCCTGCTTCCTGGGCGTGGGCCTTGGCCGCCTCCTCGAGGTAGGGCTCGCCCTCCTCGACGACGAGCGCCTTTTCGCAGCCGCGCAGGAACTCCTGGATCCGCCGCGCCGGCAGGGGATGGGAGAACCCGACCCGCAGGATGCGCACGCGGTCGGCGATCCCGAGCTCGGCGAGGGCGTCCTTCACGTAGTTGTAGCTCACCCCGTTGCAGAGGATGCCCCAGGGGCCTTCGCCCTCGACGAGGTTGTAGGGCGAGGCCTCGGAGAGCGCCTGCGCGCGGGCGATGTGCTCAAGGAGCTTGACGTGCAGCTTGCGCGAGACGGCGGGCACCGTGACCAGGTTGAGCGGGTCCTTGGTGAAGCGCCCCCGCGTCACCCGCGGCCGCATCGCCCCCAGGGTGACGACCCCCGAGGAGTGGTTGATGCGGGTCGTGGTCCGCAGCAGGACCGGCTCCCCCAGCTCCTCGGAGAGCTCGAAGGCGTAGGGCAGGATGCGGTGCGCCTCCTCGACCGAGGAGGGCTCGAGCATGGGCAGCCCCGAGAGCTTCGCGTAATAGCGGTTGTCCTGCTCGTTTTGGCTCGAGAACATGGCGGGGTCGTCGGCCGTGAGGATCACCATGCCGCCCTTCACCCCGACGTAGGCGAGCGTCATGACGGCGTCGGCGGCGACGTTCACCCCCACGTGCTTCATGACCGCCATGCTCCGCACCCCGCAGATGGCCGCCGCGGCGGCCACCTCGACCGCCACCTTCTCGTTGGTGCAGTACTCGAAGTGCAGATCGCTCTCCTGCGAGATCTGGAAGAACTGGAGCGAAATCTCCGAGGAGGGGGTTCCGGGGTAGGTGCTCGCGAAGGCGACCCCCGCCTCGATCGCCCCGCGGGCGATCGCCTCGTTGCCGAGAAGAAGCATCTTCTCCCCCGGCCGGTCGGTCAGCAGCTTGTGCATTCGTGGCGTTTCCTTTCTGCGCAGTATGGGGTTCCGCCTCAGGGAACCAGGATCGGCCGCTCGCGGATCCGGCGGCCGTGGACGTCCTCGAAAATCTCGTTGATCCGCGCGAGCGGGAACTCGCGCACGAAGGGCCGGATCGCCACCTTGCCCTCCAGCACCAGGCGCAGGACCGCCGGGTAATGCTCGGGCACGCAACCCCAATTGCCGCGGGCCGAGGCGTGGAAGGCCATCAGGTTGGAGAGCCGGACCGTCACCGTGTCCATGGTGAAGCCGACCACCGCGAGCGACCCGCCGTAGGTGAGCAGCCCGAAGGCGGTCTGCTGGCCGGCGGCCGTGCCGGAGGTCTCGAAGATCTTCCACTCCGTCCTGCGGCCGCCCTGCTGTTTCACCGTCTCGGTGACCGCGGCGCGCAGCTCCTTGAAGGGCATCCGGGCGGCGTTGAAGGTCGCCGCGCAATAGGGGGCGATCGCCTCGAGCTTGACGGGGTCGATGTCCACGGCGAGGACGAGGGCCCCGAGGGCTTTGGCGATCTGGACGCCGAAGCCGCCCACCCCGCCCACCCCGATGAAGACGGCCGTGTCCCCGGCCGCGAGCCGGGCTTCGAGGATCGCCTGGTAGGGGGTGGTCACGGCGTCGGCCACCACGGCGAGCTCGGTCAGGGTGACGCCCGAGGGGCCGGCGGGCCGGCCCGCGGGGTCGAGGGGGACCTCGCAGAGCTGGCGGGCGGGGACGACGATGTGGCTGGCGAACCCCCCCGGGATGTCGTTTCCGGGCATTTTCTGCCGGCCGCAGATGTTGCCCAGGCCGCGGCGGCAGACGTCGCAATCCCCGCAGGGCATGACCGCGGGGACGATCACGGCCTTGCCGAGCCAGGACTCGGCGCCGGGGCCGGCCGCCTCCACCGTCCCGCTGATCTCGTGGCCGAGCGTCAGGGGCAGCGGCGACTTGGTGCGCACCCCGTCATAGAAGAAGCCGAGGTCCGTGTGGCAGACCCCGCAGCCCGCCACCTTGAGGCGCACCTCGCCCGCCCCCGGGGCGGGCAGCTCGGCCTCCACCCGCTCGAGGGGTTTTTTCGGTTCGACCATCTGCCAGGAGACCATCTTCATGGGTCACCTCCCCGCGGGAATCGGTGAAGATCAGGCGCCCTTGAACTCGGGCCGCTTGCGGCCGAGCGAGGAGAGCCCCTCGAGGGCGTCGGCGGTGGCGAAGATCTCGGAGAGACGCGCGAGCTCCACCTCGATCGCCTCGCGCAGGGGAAGCCCGGCCTGGCGGTCGATGATCTCGCAGGCGAGCCGGAGCGCGATCGGCGCCTTCGCCCGGAGCGCCTTCAGCACGCGCTCGACCGCGGCGGGCTCGAAGCCCGCCGGCGCGCGGCCCCCGAGCAGCTCGGCGAGCGGCCCCGGCGCGAAGAGGGCCTGGAAGACCCGGAAGCGCTCGGGGATCGGCCGCGGGCGGTATTTGTCCGGGGCCCCCTGCGCGGCGAGCTCGGCGATCGCCGCCTCCACCGCCGCCGGCTCGACCAGGCGGCAGACGAGGCCGAGCTCGAAGGCGTCCCGCGCCGAAATCGGCGCGCCCGTGCACGCGTAGTATTTGGCGAGCTCCGGGCCGAGCTGCCGCGCGGTGCGCAGCATGCCCCCCAGGCCGGGGTAGATCCCGATGCCGGTCTCGGGGAAGGCGAGCGACCCGGCGGGGGTGGCCAGGATCGCCCGGCAGGCGAGCGCCAGCTCGCTTCCGCCGCCGAGGGAGAGGCCGTCCAGCAGGGCGATCGTGAGCTTCGGGGACTCCTCGATCGCCAGCAAAAGCTCGTGGCCGCGCCGCGTGAAGGCGACGATGTCCGGGATCTTCCCCGCGCGGATCTTCTCCACGAAGTAGCGGATGTCGGCGCCGGCGACGAAGGCCTTGCCCGCGCCGCGGAAGACGATCGCCGCGACGCGGGGGTCGGCCTGGGCCTCGGCGAAGCGCTCGGCGAGCTGCTCGACCACGGTTTCGTTCAAGGCGTTCATCGCCTCGGGCCGGTTGATCGTGAGGAAGGCGACCGGCCCGCGCACGGCGAGGTCCACGAAACGGAAACGGAAGGGCCCTCCCGCGCGGCGCTGCTTCTCCAGCAGGGAGGGCATCTTGAAATCGGGGTAGCGGCGGCAGATGGCCTCCACGAGCATGCAGGTCCGGTCGATCCCCAGCCGGTTCATGATCTCGAAGGGGCCCTCGCTCCAGCGCAGGCCGATCTTCGCCCCGCGGTCGGTGTCCTCGATCGAGGCGACCCCCTCGTCGACCAGCGCCGCCGCGACCCCCAGGCAGACGCCGTGGAACCGGTCGACGAGCGGCGGGATCTTCGCCTCCTCGACCGGCCCCTCGAGGTTCCAGTTCTCCCTCTTCTCCATCTGCGCCCTGAGCGCCGCGCACGGCGCGTAAAACGGCCCCAGCTCGTTCCCGAGGGTCGTGGCGGCGTGGACGGCGATCGGGATGCCGGTCACGTTCATCAGCTGGAAGGGCCCCATGCCGATCCGGAAGGCGCGCTTGCCGGCCTCCTCGATCGTGGGGATGCCGGCCAGCCCCTCCTCGAGCATCCGCGCCGCCTCGTTCAGGAAGGGGACGAAGAAGCGGTTCACGGCGAAGCCGGGGGCGTCCTGGACGAGGATCGCCGTCTTGCCGTGCAGCCGCGCGGCGAGCAGCGAGGCCTCGAGCGTCTGCGGGCTCGTCCCCGCGTGCGGGATCACCTCGAGGAGGCGGTTCTTGGCGGGGTGGTAGAAGTAGTGCAGGCCGATGAAACGGTCCGGTCGCGAGGTCTGGGCGGCGAACTCGCGCACGTAGAAGCTCGAGGTGTTCGTGGCGAGGATCGTGGAGGGGGAGCAGACCCCATCGAGCTTGCGGAAGAGCTCCGCCTTCACCTGCTTGTCCTCGAAGACGGCCTCGATCACGAGGTCGGCGTCGGCGAGCGCCCGGAAGTCGGTCGTCCCGTGGATGCGGCCGAGGATCTCCTCGACCTGCTCCGGCTTGAAGAGGCGGCGCTCGACCCCCTCCTCGAGGAGCCGCCGGATGGTCTGGAGGCCGCGCGCGACGAACTCGTCCTTGAGGTCCACCATCACCACGGGGATCCCCTCCTGGGCGAACTTCTGGGCGATCCCGCTTCCCATGTTCCCGGCCCCCACGACCCCCACCTTGCGGATTGCGGACATCGGCTGCACCCTCCCTCAGCGGTTTTTCCAGATCGGTTTGCGCTTCTCCTCGAAACTGGCGATGCCCTCGAGGGTGTCCTCGGTTTTCATGAGCGTGTTCAGGAAGAGATCGCTCACCCCCGCGAGCGCGTTCTTCGAAGAAAGGCCGAGGTGGCGGTTCACGGCGAGCTTGTTGAGCCGCAGGATGAGGGGGCTTGCCTGCTTGAGCTCGCCGAGGAGCGCTTCGACCGCGGAAGAGAGCGCCTCGTCCTCCACGCAATGGGTCACGAAGCCCAGGCGCGCCGCCTCGTCCGCCGCGTAGCGCCTCCCGGTCGTGCAGATCTCGATCGCCCGCGCCGGGCCGACGAGGACCGGCAGGCGGACCGCCGCGTAGGGCGGGAAAAAGCCGAGCTTGACCTCGGGCTGCCCGAAGACCGCGCTTTTTGCCGCGATCACGATGTCGCAGGCGATCGCCGCCTCCATGCCGCCCCCGAGGCAGGCGCCGTGGACGGCGGCGATCGTGGGCACCTCCTGGTGCTCGATCCCCTCGAGCAGACGGTTGAAGACGGCGATCATCTCCTCGACCTGGCTGGGCCTGTGGTCGGCGACCTCGACCCCCGCGCAGAAGCTCGGCCCCTCGGCGGCGAGCACGATCGCCTTGAGGCCCCGGTCGGCGCGGAGCCGCTCGAGGACACCGCAGAGCTCCTGCATCATGGGGATGTGGAGCACGTTGTGCCTCGGCCGCGCCAGCACCAAGCGCGCGATTCCCTCGGCCGTCTCCAGTTTCGCAAACGAAAGCGCAGGCATCGCTCCACCTCCTTCGCCCGGGCGCCGGCGGCCGCCCTCGCGGCGCCCCGTGGGCCTCAGGCCTTGACGAAGACGTAGCTCAGGCGGTCCCCGGCCAGGCGCTCCGCGCGGACCGTCATCGCCAGGCCCACGGCGAGCTCCTCCTCGGGGAGGTTGCGGTCGATGCGGCCGAAGACCTTGAAGTCGCCGTAGTCGAGCAGGGCGATCGTGTAGGGGACCTCCTCCTGGAAGCCGGCCGGGCCGAAGGCGAGGCGGCTCCAGGAGACGAGGCGGCCGTGGCCCTCGACGGGGAACCAGCTCATGCGGCTCGAGAAGCAGGCCATGCAGTCGGCGCGCGGGGGGAAGAAGACCTTGCCGCACGCCGCGCAGCGGGTCCCGGCGACCCGTCCCTCCTCCAGGTGGGTGATGAAGTCGTTCACGCGGGTGATCCCCGTGAAACCGACCGTCCCGAAGCGCCGGAAGCGGTCGTCGACCTCGGCTTCGCGTTTTCCGGCCATTGTTCCCCCCTTAGTCGGTGCCGAAGATGAGGACGTTGCCGTAGAGGCCCACCCCGCCGATGTTGTGCACGAGCCCGATCCGCGGGTCCTTCACCTGCATCGGGCCGGCCTCGCCCCGCAGCTGGAGCACGATCGTGCGCACCTGGCTGCCGCCGGTCGCCCCGATGGGGTGGCCCTTGGAGAGGAGTCCGCCGTCCACGTTCACGGGGATCTTCCCCTCGCGGTAGGTCGCCCGGCTGCGGATGAGCTCGCGGCCCTCGCCGGGGGCGGCGAAGCCCAAATCCTCGTAGGCCATGAGCTCGGCGATCGTGAAGCAGTCGTGCACCTCGGCGACGTCGATCTCCCCGGGGCCGACGCCGGCCATGCGGTAGGCCTGCCGCGCCGCCTCGCGGGCGGCGGAGAGGCCCGTGAAGAGATCGCGGCCCGCCAGGTTGACCGGCGCCGAGGCCGCGCCGGCGCCGAGGACCCAGACCGGCTTCTTGCGCAAGGCGCGCGCCTTTTCCTCGGCGGCGAGGACGATGCAGGAGGAGCCGTCGGCGTTCGCACAGCAGTCGCCCACGCGCAGCGGGCTCGCCACCGGGCCGGCCATGCGGTCCTGGGGGTCGCTCAACTGCGGGAGCGTGACCTCCTTGCGGTAGACCGCCTTCTCGTTGAGTTTGCCGTAGACCGAGGATTTCACGCGGATGAGGGCGAGGTCCTCGAGGGTCGTGCCGTAGGCCGCCATGTGCGCCCGGGCGTACATGGCATAGTAGGCGGGCATCATCGTCCCGAAGGGGCTTTCCCACTGGATGTCGGCCCCGCGCCCCATGCGCTCCTGGGACTCGGCCGAGGAGATCTCCGACATCTTCTGAAAGCCGATCACGGCGATGACATCGTGCAGGCCGGCGGCGATGAGCGACCAGGCGAGCCGCACGCCGCTCGTGCTCGAGGAGCAGAGGGTCTCGACGTAGAAGGTGGGCTGGGGGTTCAGCCCCAGGTACTCGGCGATGACCCCCGCCGGGGAGCGCTGCCGGTCGTACTCGGGGGCCGAGCAGACGATCGAGGCGTCGATGTCGGCGGGGGTCAACCCCCCGTCCTGCATCGCCTCGCGGAAGCCTTCGAAGGCAAGCTCCCGGATCGAACCGGGGTAGGCCCGCACGAACTCGCTTTGCCCGACACCGACCACGGCCACGCGTCGCATGACGACCTCTCGCGAAGAGGGGCGGGGCGCACGGCTCCCGCCCCCGGGTTGAGGAAGGGCGGCTTCAGATGTACTGGCCGCCGTCCACCTTGATCACCTCGCCCGTGATGTGGGCTGCGCGCTCGGAGGCGAGAAAGGCGACGAGGTAGGCCAGGTCCTCGGGCCGCCCGATGCGCTTGAGCGCGCTTTCGGCCATCGCCATCTCGATGATCTTGTCGCGGGATTCGGACTCGCGCAGCATCGACGTCTCGATCAGCCCCGGGGCGACGGCGTTCACCGTGACCTGGAAGGCGCCCAGCTCCTTGGCGAGCGCCTTGGTGAAGCCGATGATCCCCGCCTTGGAGGCCGAGTAGTTCGTCTGGCCGAATTTTCCGCGCAGCCCGTTGATCGAGGTGATGTTGATGATGCGGCCGGACTTCTGCTCCTTGAGGAGCGGGGCGACATGCCGCGTGAAGTTGAAGTAGCCCTTGAGGTTGACGGCGATGACGCGGTCCCACTGCTCCTCGGTCATCTTCCAGCTGACCGCGTCCCAGTTCATGCCGGCGTTGTTGACGAGGATGTCGAGACCCCCGAGTTCCCGGACGGCGGCCTGGACGACGCGCTCGGCGTCGGCAAACGAGGCGATGTCGCAGGGGACGGCGAGCGCGCGGCGGCCCATGCCGCGGATGCGCGCCTCGTAGTCGCGCGCCTCGGCCTCGTGGCGGCGGTAGGTGAAGCAGACGTCGGCCCCTTCGCGGGCGAGCTCAAGCGAGATCGCCGCCCCGATGCCCTGGGAGCCCCCGGTGACGAGCGCCTTCTTGCCTTCGAGCAGCATGGCTCCTCCCTTTGCGCCGCGGTCAGGCGCTCTTCGGCCGGGCCAGCACGGCGGCCATGAACTCGGCGTCGAAGGCCGCCCCCGCCGCCTGCCGCCTGCGGTACTCGATGAAATCGATCACGTCCCGGCCGGTGATCTTTTTCGTGTTGAAGGCATGGAAGCCGAGGAAGGCCTCGAAGTTCATGTTGGCGGCGAGCCAGTGGCGGTTGATCACCTTGGCCTGGTCCCAGAAGAACTTCTTTTTCAAGCGGATGCCGTCGATGCTCTTGTGGAGGCAGTTGGGGAAGAGGTTGGCGTAGGTCCAGACGATGCGGTTCACCTCGGCGTCGAGGAGGCGGAAGTCGATCTTGGCGGTCTTGACGATCTCGCGCGCCTTCTCCGCCTCGGGGCCGGTCTTGAACTCGCCGTAGACGATCTCGCCGTCCTCGATCCAGCTCTCGGTGACCACGGCGGGGTTGCGCAGGAAGCCCTTCTCGGTCTGGATCACGGGGACACACTTGGCGATGAGCCCCAGCCGCCTCATTTTATAGGCGCTCCAGAGCTCGCAGGAAATGCAGTTCCACATGGCAAGCTCCATGGGGAGCATCCAGGGCAGAAAATCGGTGCTTCCGCCGTCGGGGGCGGAGCCGTGGCGCGGGCCGGCCTGGCCGAAGACGGCAAGGTCGCTCGAGATTGTGGTGTCGCAGGCCATCCCGATTTCCTGGCCGCCCGCGACGCGCATGCCGTTCACGCGGCAGATCGTCGGCTTCTTGCAGTTGAGGATCCCGTCGACCATGGCGTTGAAGAGATCCATGTAGGTGCCGTACTCGTTGGGCCGGCCGGCGTAGTACTCGGCGTATTCCTTGGTGTTGCCGCCGGTACAGAAGGCCTTGTCGCCGACGGCGGTGAAGATCGCGGCGACCACCGAGGGGTCGGCCGAGGCGCGCTGGAAGCCTGCGATCACCCCCTTGATCATCTCCGTGGTGTAGGAGTTGTACTGGGCGGGGTTGTTGAGGACGATCCAGGCGGTGTAGAGATCCGGGACGGCCTTGCCCTGGGGGTCGAGCAGGGGTTTTTTCTCGAAGATCACCCCCGGGGCCTCTTTCGAAAAATGCTCCTCACCGTACAGAAAATGGTCTTTGAGCCCCGACTCCCTGGGAAGCCAGCTCAGGTCGGCCATCTCTTCCTCCTCCTGTCTGATCGCGGGTTGCGGCGGGTCGTTGCGCGTTCTTGGGGCATCCGGGCGGCGCCGAACGGAATTTAGAATTTGGATAGCTATATATTAGCTATAAAGCGGCTGTGTCAAGGGAAAAATCGGATGGACCGGCACGCGGTGCGTTGTCTTGCTTTTTCTTGACTTCTCGGTGTGTTGCATGGTTATCTGTCCCTCTGGGGGCGAAACCACGCTCTTTTTCGCCTCCGGAGCCGCACCCGAGCATGGGAGGGACTGTGCCGTGAAATACCCCAAGGAGGTCGTCCTCACGAATTGCACCGAGGTGAGCATCCGCCCCCTCCGGCCCGAGGACGAGGGGCGGCTGCGCGCCTTTTACGAGGAGGTCCCGGAGATCGACCGCTGGTACATGCGCTTCGACGTGCGCGACCCCGAGGTGATCGGCGCCTGGGCCCGCGGCGGGCAGGACGTCTTTTCGATCGTCGCCGAGTGCGGGGAACGGATCATCGCCCACGCCCGCCTGCACACCCACCGCTACGGCTGCTACCACCACCAGGGGAGGCTGCGCATCATCGTGCTTCCGGACTTCCGGCAGAAGCGCCTGGGCAGCTGGATGCTGCTCGATCTCATCCGCTACGCCATGGAAAAGGGCCTGCGCGAGGTGCGCGCCGATTTCGTGGTCGGGGTCGAGGACGCGGCCATCGAGTCGGCCCGCAAGCTCGACTTCTTCAAAAAGGCGCTGCTGGAGGACTTCGTCATCGGGCCCGACGGCGCGCTGCACGATCTCCTGATCATGACCAAGCAGCTCCACAAGGACTGGGGGGATTTCTAAGCCGGCGATGGGGCCGTTCCCGCAAAACGAGATCCTGCTGGCCACACCGGAGGGGGGAGAGCTCCGCATCCGCTCCTTCTGCACGCCCGAGCAGATCCGGCAGCTCAACTTCGACCGCCAGTTCGGGACCCACGCCCACTACCGCTCGCTCTACACGCGGCGCGAGAGCCTCGAGAAGATCGCCGCCACCCCCGATGCGAGCGTCGTCCTCGCCATCGCCGACGGAAAGCACATCGTGGGCTTCGGGGTGCTCGCCTACCCCGACCCCGAGGAGCGCTGGGCGCAGCTCGGGCCGCTGCTCATGGAGGTGAACGCGATCGAGGTGAGCCGGCCCTGGCGCGTCCGCCGGATCGGCAAGGCGATCGTGCGCATGATGATGGTGCACCCCCTCATCGACGAGAAGATCGTCTATTTCGTGGGCTATTCCTGGACCTGGGACCTCGACGGAAACCGCCTGAGCGCCCAGCAGTACCGCCGCATGATGGAAAAACTCTTCGAGCCCTTCGGCTTCCAGGAATACGAGACCAACGAGCCCAACCTTTGCCTCAAGCCCGAGAACATCTTCATGGCCCGGATCGGCGCCCGGGTCTCGGCCGAGGACCAGAACCGCTTCAAGTGGCTGCGCTTCGGCATGACCCCCTGAGCTTCACCTGGAGGACTCCGTGCTGCGCGAACGGCGAATCTACCGCAACGGCGATTTCATCGGCTGGGAAGAGGCGACCGTCCACCTCATGAGCCACAGCGTGGCCCGGGGGACGACGATCTTCGAGGTGATCCGCTTCGACGCGACGGAGCGGGGGCCGGCCGTCTTCCGCCTCCACGACCACATCGCCCGCTTCGAGAACTCCGCGCGCCTGCTCGCGATGCGGCTTCCCCTCGATCACGACGCCCTGTGCCGCGCGGTGGCCGGGACGGTCGCCCGAAACGGCCTCGAGCGCGGCATCGTAAAACTCGTGGGCTACCACGCGGCCCCCAAGCTCGATGTCCTGCCCCCGGAGGGCGCGCTGGACCTGGCCGTCTTCGTCCTCGACCCGGTCGCGGACCTGGGCCTTTTGCCCTTCGACTTCGAGGCCGGCGTCACGGCCGTCGTGGCCGAGACGCGCAAGCTCGACCCGCGGACGGTCCCGGTTTCGGCCAAGGCCGCGGCCCACTACCTGAACGGCATGATCGCCGCCCTCGAGGCCAGGCGCCGCGGGGCCGATCTCGCCGTGCTCCTCGACCCCGAGGGCTTTCTCGCCGAGGGGCCGACCGAGTCGCTCTTTCTCGTCTCCGGCGGGGCCCTCCGGACCGCGCCGCTCGGCGGGGTCCTCGATTCCATCACCCGCCGCTCGCTCCTCGAGGTCGCGCGGCATATCGGCCTCGAGGCCCGCGAGGAGCGCATGCGGCCCGAGCGGCTCCTCGAGGCCGAGGAGGTCTTCTTCGCCAACACCCCCTTCCAGGTCATCCCCGTGCGGCGGATCGACGGCCGCAAGCTGCCCGACGCCCCCGGCCCCGTCGCTCGCCGGCTCCACGAGGCCCTCCAGAGGATCGTCTCCGGCCGGGAGCCCGCCTTCGCCTCCTGGCTCTACCCCGTCCCCGGCTCCTGAAACCGCCCCCCCCGGGTGCCTGCCCGCCTCGTCGCTTCCCCGCGCGTTGCGTGCCTCCGCGGCCCGCCGGGGCGGGCCTTGCCGCGCCCGAAGGGGCAGCCCTCGCCCCCCGCGCCGATCGCTCATTCGGCGCTGAGTATATTCTTGACATACTCACAATATATTTGTAAGCATCCTCATCATGCGCTTTCCGCAGCGGGCCGGATCGCCCAACCGCGGCCTTCCGGCTTCCTCCCGGCCGACCCGCGGCGGCCGGGCCGGCCGAAGGGGGGAGGCGATGAGAAACCGATCGCAGACGAAGGAGCGCCTGGGCGACAGGGCCTACGCCCTGATCCGCGAGCGCATCGTCACCCTGAAGCTCCTTCCCGGCCAGCAGATCGATGAAGCCCTGCTCGGGAAAACCCTCGCCATCGGCCGCACCCCCGTCCGTGAGGCCCTCCAGCGGCTGACCGCCGAGAAGCTCCTGGATTCCGTCCCGGGGAGGGGGTTTTTCGTCCGCCCCGTCAGCATCGACGACGTCAAAAGCCTCTTCGAGGTCCTGACCGCCCTCGAGCGCTTCGCCGTCCATCTGGCCGCCCAGCGGATCACGCCGGAGGAGGTCCGGCGGCTGGCCGAGGTGAGCGAGCGGCACAAGGCGGCCATGGCCCGGCAGGACTTTCTCAAGGTCACCACCCTGAACAGCGACTTTCACCGCCTCATCCACGAAGCCGCCCACAACTCCTTTCTCCTGAACGCCCTGAAGGGCATGTACCACCAGTCCGAGCGGCTCGCCTTCCTCACCTACACCAAGGAAGCGCATCCCAAGAACATGGAGGTGTTCAACCGCAAGGCCATCGAAGACCACGAGCGGCTGATCGCACACCTCGCGGCGGCCGAGGGGGAAAACGCCGTCGAGGTCATCACCGCCCACTTCCAGCGCTTTTTCCTGCGCGTTTGCCACTACATGGAGCCCCGGGTCTACGCCCTGGACCCCTTCCTCAAACAGGAACCCCTCCACCCCGGTCGGCCCGCTCCGGGCCGCTCCGTCCCCCGGCCCCGACGGCGGGAGGCGCCCCGGGGAAAGACGTGAACCGTCGAGGAGCATCATGAACGTCACGGTCTTGAAGAACCTCACGCTGATCGACGGCACCGGAGCCGAGCCGCGGGAAGACGTCCGCGTGGTCATCGAAGACGGTCGCATCCGGGAGATTCTGGAGCGATCGCGCGAGACGCTTCCCCCGTCGGCCCGGGTGATCGACTGCCGCGGGCAGTTTCTGCTCCCGGGCCTGATCGACGCGCACGTCCATCTGCAGGCGGTGGAGCCGACCCTCGTGGAGCAGCAGCGACGCTGTCTTCCCTCCTACATCCTGCTCAAAAGCCTGGCCATCATCCGCGAAACCCTGGAGCAGGGGTTCACGACGGTCCGGGACTGCGGGGGGGCCGATGCCGGCCTGCGCCAGGCCCTGGCCGAAGGCCTGATCCCGGGACCGCGCCTTTTCCTCTGCGGGCGGATCCTTTCCCAGACCGGGGGACACGGCGATTTCCGCCTCGCCACCGAGTCCCATGCGCCGGTCGAGGCTTGGGGCGGGGTGGCGACCGGGGTCTACGACGGGGTGGACGAGGTCCGGCGGGCGGCGCGGGAGCAGATCCGGCGCGGGGCCGACTTCCTCAAGGTGATGGCGGGCGGGGGGGTCGCCTCGCCGGCCGACGAGATCGCCCATTCCCAGTATTCGCCCGAAGAGCTGCGGGCGGTCGTGTTCGAGGCCGAGTCGGCCGGCAAATACGTCGCCGCGCATTGCTATTCCGACCGCAGCATCGTCCTCTGCGCCGAAGCCGGGATCCGCACCATCGAGCACGGCAACCTCATGACCGAGGTCGGCGCGCAGGCGATGAAGCGCGCCGGGTGCTATCTGGTCCCCACGATGGTCACCTACGAGGCGATGGCGCGCGAGGGGAAACGGCTCGGCCTGCCGGAATTCACCACGCGCAAGAACGTGCTCGCCCTCGAGCGCGCCGAGCAATCGTTGCGCGAGGCGCTGCGCTTCGGCGTGAAGATCGGATCGGGAAGCGACCTCCTCGGCCCGATGCAGGTCCACAAGGGAGAGGAACTTGCGCTCCAGGCGCGGGTCCTCGGCAATATGGGGGCGATCGTCGCCGCGACACGCACAAACGCCGAGATTTTAGGCTGGGAGCGCGAGATCGGAACGGTCGAGGCGGGCAAGCGGGCCGACCTCATCCTCGTGAACTCCGACCCCTTGAAGGACATCCGGGTCTTCCAAAACTACCGCGAAACCATCACCCTCATCATGCAGGAAGGACGGGTGGTCAAGCACATGCTCTGAACCGTCCCTTCCCGCGATTCACTGCAGGAGGTGCCCCATGAAGCGTCGTCTCGTTGCCGCAGCCGGGTTGCTCTGCCTGGTGCTGGCCGGGGTGTTGCCGCCGGCGGCCGGCGCCCAGACGAAGGAGTTCGTGGCGAACATTTTCTTCCCCGACAAGCACCCCATCGCGAAGTACAGCTATGCGGACTGGGCGGTCGATCTCGAAAAGGCCTCCGGGGGGCGCCTGAAGGCCAAGGTCTTCTACGGGTCCTCGCTCCTCGAGCCCCGCGCCGGTCTTTCCGGCGTGCGCGACGGGATCGCCCAGATCGGGCACCACGCGGCGCTCTACACCCCCTCGGAGCTTCCCGAATCGAACGTCTTGAACGAGCTCAGCTTCGCCATCACCGATCCCCTGGTCGCCATGGCCGCGGTCACCGAGTTCGAGATGACCGACCCCCAGATGCAGGCCCAGTGGAAAAAGGCCGGGGTCGTCTTCGCGGGCGGCTACAGCACGCCGCAATACGTGATGATGTGCTCCAAGCCCGTGCGCAACCTCGAGGAGATCAAGGGCAAGCGGCTGCGCACGGCGGGGGCTTCGGTTTCGCGCTGGGTGCAGACCGTCGGCGCCGTGGCCGTGAACATCCCCTCCACGGAGATGTACACCGGCCTGGAGAAGGGCAGCCTCGATTGCGCCACGAACGTGGTGAGCGACTTGAAGTCCCGCAGCCTCTGGGACGTGGCCAAGCACACGACGATGGCCTCCCTGGGGATGTACTACGCCGGCCCGAACTGGGCGGTGAACCCCGCGTTCTGGCAGGGACTGAGCCCGGCCGACCGGCGCCTGCTCTTCCAGGTGAACGCCCAGGCCATGGCCAACCTCTACGTGGGCTACCAGGAGGCGATCGCCGAGGCCCTGGCCGAGGCGCGGCAGCACGGCGTCTCCTTTTACGAGCCCGGCGAGGACCTGAAGGCCTCGATCCGCTCCTTCATCAAGACGAGCTTCGAGGACATCTACAGCCTGGCCCGGGAGAAATACAAGGTTTCCCAGCCGGAAGCGCTGGTCGACCGCTTCATGAAAACGGTCGCGAAATGGGAAACGCGCTTCGCCCAGACCGACCGCAAGGACAGCCGGGCGATCGGCAGGATCCTCCGCGAGGATCTCTTTGACCGCATCGACGCGGCGGCCTACGGCAAATGACGGGCTCCGCGACCGCAAGCGGGGAAAGGGCCTCGTCGATGGGCGGGCGGATCATCCGGGGCGTCAGCCGACTGTTCGAACACCTCTCGAGCCTGTTCCTGCTGCTCATGATGTTTCACGTCACGGCCGACGTGTTCATGAAATATTTCCTCAACGCCCCGATCGAGGCCACCATCGAGACCGTGACCTATTACTACATGATCGGGATCGTCTTTCTCCCCCTCGCCGCGGTCGAGCTGCGCAGCGAGCACATCGTCGTCGATCTCTTCGTCAAGCGCTTCCCCCCCCGCCTCCAGCTTGCCTGCTACGGCTTCGCCTGCCTCTGCGGGATGCTCTATTTCGGCATCCTGACGCGGCAGACGTTCCTCGACGCCTTGCGGGCCACCGCCGGCCGGGAGACCGTCATGGCCAACTTCCTCTTCTACGTCTGGCCGAGCCGCTGGGCGCTTCCGATCGGCATGGGCTGCATGGTGCTCGCCCTGGGGTGGAACCTCCTGCGCGCGCTTCGATCCGGACGGCCGCTCGAGCCCGCCAAGGCGGAGGAGGAGTGAGATGGATTCCGCCGCGATCGGCACCGCCGGGATTCTGATCGCGCTCCTGCTGATGGGCCTGCGCGTCCCGGTCGCCGTCGCCATGGGGCTGGTGTCGTTTTTCGGGCTCGTCGTGATGACCACCCCCCGGGCCGCCTGGGGCATGATCAGCGCCGTCGCCTTCGATTTCATCGGCAACTGGTCCTTCACGGCCGTGCCCATGTTCCTGCTCATGGGCTACCTCTGCACCGCCTCCGGCATGACCCGGACCCTCTTCCGCTGCATGCGGATCCTGCTGGCGCGCCTGCCGGGGGGGCTGGCCGTGACCGGGGTCGGCGCCTGCGCGCTCTTCGCCGCGGCCTCGGGCTCGAGCGTGGCCACGGCCTCGGCGCTGGCGCGGATCGCGGTGCCCGAGATGCTCCGCCATCGCTATCACCCCGGCCTCGCCACCGGCGTGATCGCGGCCTCGGGGACCCTGGGTTCGCTCATTCCGCCCAGCGTGCTCATGATCCTCTATGCGGTCTACGCCGAGGTTTCGGTCGGCAAACAGTTCATGGCCGGGTTCATCCCGGGCATCGTCTCGGCGTTGATCTACATGGCGATGATCGTGATCCGGGTCACGATCGACCCGCGGCTCGCCCCGCCCTTGGAGGAGCGCGTCTCCTGGGGGGCGGTCTGGGCCTCGATCCGCGACATCTGGCCGCTGCCGACGCTGATCGTCTTCGTCCTGGGCGGCATTTTCTTCGGCTGGTTCAGCCCGACCGAGGCGGGGGCCGTCGGCGCCTTCCTCGCCCTGGCGATGGCTCTGCTGCGCCGATCGCTCGATCGCCGCGCCTTTCTCCGGGCGCTCGGGCAGACCGCAAGCAGCACGACGAGCATCTTCATCATCCTCGTCGGCACGATGCTGATCACGAAGTTCCTGGCCCTCTCCGGGCTGCCGACCCGGCTCTCCGCGATGCTGCTGGGGGTGAGCACGTCCCCCCTCTGGGTCATCTTCGCCGTGAGCGTGCTCTACGTGATTTTGGGCATGTTCGTGGAGACCATGGGGCTCCTGCTGCTCACGCTGCCCCTCATCCTTCCCGTCGCGAACGCCGCCGGGCTCGACCTCATCTGGTTCGGCATCATCCTCATCAAGCTCCTCGAAATCAGCCTGATCACCCCGCCGGTGGGGCTGAACGTCTACGTCATCAAAGGCGCCGTGGGGCCGCTCGTCCCGCTGGATGAGATTTTCCGCGGGGTGGGCTGGTTTCTCGCCATGGACGTGCTGACCCTGGGGATCCTCGTCGCTTTTCCGGGCTTGAGTCTCTACCTGCCCGGCCTGATGTGAACGGCGCTGGGTGCCGTGAACGGCCAACCCGCAACGCAGGAGGAAGCCATGTGCAGGAAGGTCTGGAAGAACGGATGGTTCTGGCTCGCCGTCCCCCTCGCCCTGTCGGTGTTCATCCCGTCCCTCGGGCCCGGGGCGCAGGCGCAGCCGGCGGTGATCAAGTGGCGCATGCAGTCGATCGACCCGCCGTCCCTGATCGGGCCGCAGATCACGCAGAAGGATTTCTGCGACCGGATCCGCAAGATGTCGAACGGCCGGCTCGACATCACGCTCTACACGGCGGGGCAGCTCGCCCCTTCGCTCGAACTGGTGGACAGCCTGGCCAAGGGCAGCGTGGACATCGCCTACACGAGTTCCGTCTACTATACCGGGATCGTGCCGGAGGCGAACATCGACCTGGTGACGCTCCCGCCCAACATGCTGAAAACCCTCCAGGACGCGCTCCAGGTCTACTGGTACCTGGGGGTCGACGAGCTGATGCGCGAGGGCTACCGCCAGCACGGGGTCTACTACGTGGGAAGCCTCTTCTTCACGGAACCGAACACCTTCTGGAGCAAGAAGCCGATCCAGAAGGTCGAGGACCTGAAAGGCTTCAAAGTCCGCGGCTACGGCTACTACGCGAAGACGCTCGCCAAGCTGGGCGCATCGCCGACCTTCATCCCCCACGAGGAAGTCTACACGGCGCTCGCCCAGGGGGTGATCGACGGGTCCATGACCGCCGGCTCCTACTACAAGCGCTTCAAGTACTACGAGGTCGCGCCGAACTACTACCTCCCCGGGTTTGCGCCCGTCTGGTCGATGTGCATCCTCGCCTCGCAGAAATCGTGGGAGGCGCTGCCCGAGGATCTGAAGGCCATCGTCCAGGAGGCCTTCAAGGTCTTCGCCATCGATCACCAGCAGCGGACCTGGTGGGAGCATGAGCAGATGCTGAAAGAGCTGCCGAACCTCAAGGCAACGCTCATCACCTGGCCGGATGCGGAGGTGGCCAAGCTGCGCAGGGCGGGGCTCGAGTTCCTGCCCGAGATCGCCAAAAAGGGGGATCGCTGCGCCAAGGGCCTGGAGATCATCCGCTCCTACATGAAGACCCAGGGGTACATCGACTGAACCCTCTCCCCGTCGTCCCCGCCCCGCGGCGCCCCGGCCCGGCGGAGGCGGGGACGGCCCCCTGCGGAGCCGGCCGTGAACGCCCTGCTGCGGTTTTTTTCCGCCGTCGACCGCCTGAACGACGTCGTGGGCAAGGCGGTCTCGTTTCTGGTCTATCCCCTGATCGCGATCCTGGTCTGGGAGGTGACCCTGCGCTACCTGTTCAACGCCCCGACCATCTGGGCCCACGAGCTGAGCGCGCTCCTTTACGCGGTCTTCTTTCTTCTCGGCGGCGCCTACACCCTGCGCTGGAACGCGCACATCAGCGTCGACGTCCTCTCCGCCCGGCTTCCCCCCCGGGCGCGGGCGATCCTGGATCTCGCGACGTGGCTTCTCTTCTATGTCTTCTGCGGCGTGATGCTCTGGCAGGGGGGGCAGGCGGCCTGGAAGTCCTTTCTGAGGATGGAGCGGGCCTCGACCGTCTGGGAGCCCTACGTCTGGCCCGTGAAATGCGTCATCCCCCTCGCGGCCCTCCTCATGCTGCTCCAGGGATTCACGAAAACCGCCAAAGACCTCCACCTCGCCCTGACCGGCCGGCAGTGGCCGGATGCGCCGCAGGAGGGTCCCCCCGCGTGAGCGTCGAAGCCGTCACCCTGCTCATGTTCCTCACCATGCTGCTGCTCCTCGCGAGCGGGCTTCCGGTCGTCTTCGTCCTGGGGGGCTCCGCGCTCGTGTTCGGCTACACCGTCTGGGGGCCCGCCTCGCTGAACGTGGTCGTCGCCGCGGCGAGCGATCTCTTGCGGGCCAACCTCCTGGTCGCGGTGCCTCTGTTCGTGTTCATGGCCTACATGCTGGAAAAATCGGGGATCGCCGAAGACCTCTACGGGGCCATGCACCGGTGGATGGGGGGGCTGAGGGGGGGGCTCGCCGCGGGGACGGTGCTCGCCTGCACGCTGGTGGCCGCGATGAGCGGGATCAGCACCACCGGGGTCCTGATGATGGGGATCATCGGGCTGCCGGCGATGCTGCGGCGCGGCTACGACCGCCGCCTCGCCATGGGATCCATCATGGCCGGGGGGGCGCTGGGGCCGCTCATCCCGCCGAGCATCGTGATGATCATCTACTCGCTGCTTTCCGGCCAATCCATCGGCAAGCTCTTCGTCGGCGGCATCCTGCCGGGGCTGCTCCTCTCCGGCCTCTTCATCGCCTACATCCTGATCCGATGTTTCCTGCGGCCGGACCTCGGCCCGCCGCTTCCCCCGCAGGAGCGTGCCGGCTGGAGGGAAAAGGCGGCCGCGCTGAAAGGGGTCCTCCTCCCCGGGCTGATCGTGCTCGGTGTCCTGGGGTCGCTTTTCGTCGGCATCGCCACCCCCACCGAGGCCGCCTCCGTGGGAGCCCTGGGGGCGATCCTCTCGGCGGCCGTCTACCGCAGGCTCTCCCCGGCCGTCCTCAAGGCGGTCGCCTTCCAGAGCCTCAAGACCGTCTCCATGGTGATGTGGGTCATCTTCGGCGCGGGATGCTTTGCGACCATCTACCAGGGAATCGGGGCCTCGGAGTTCATCCAGAACCTCATCAAGGGCTGGCCGGTCGGCACCTGGGTCGTGCTTCTCCTGATCCAGGCGACCTGGATCTTTCTCGGCTGCTTGATGGACGCGATTTCGATCCTGATGGTCACGGCGCCGGTTTTCATCCCCGTCGCCCAGTTCCTGGGGGTGGATCTCCTGTGGTTCGGCGTCCTGTATGCGGTCAACACGGAGATGGGCTATCTGACCCCGCCCTTCGGCGTCAATCTGTTCGTCATGCGCGGCATCACCCAGGAGCTGGGAATTTCCACCAAGGAGATCTACCTCGCCGCCGCCCCGTTCATCGGCATCCAGTTCCTGGGGTTGGTCCTGGTCATGGTTTTTCCGGGAATCATCACTTGGCTTCCCGGCCTCTTGCTGAAATAATCCCCCCCAGACCCGGAAGATCCCCTGCAGAGCGAGCGTCGCCTTGAACTCGAGCCCGGACGGATTGTACGAAACGCTGGTTTCCATCCTGGAGGGCGGCGAAACGGCGGTCCTGGCGAGAATCCTCGCCGTTCGCGAACCGGGGCCGCGGCGGCCGGGGGCGGCGCTGCTCGTGACCGGCCGGGGGCGGCTTGGCGGAACGGTCGGGGGCGGCCCGCTCGAGGAGGCCGTCTGCGCGCAGGCGGGCCGGGTTCTCCGGGAAGGCAGGACGGCGCTGCTGCGCTACGAGGCAAGGAGCGCCCAAGACTCCGGCTGCGGCGGGGAGGCCCAGGTCTTCCTCGAGCCCCTGTTCCCCGAGGACGAGGGGGTGCTGCGCCTCTTGCGCGCGAGAAACGAGCTCGTTTGCCGCGGCGGCGCGGGCCTATTCGGAACCCGCATTCTCGAGGGGGTCCCGCGGCCGCCGCGCTTTCTTTTCACCGCCGGGGGCGGGCTGACGTGCTCGGCAGGGGCGCTTCCCGAGGAGCTGCGGCCGGCGCTCGCGGCGTGCCTGCCGCTGGCTGCGCCCCGCCTGGAGAGGCTTCCCGCCGCAGGCGGCGCCTGGCTCGTCTTCCTCGAGCCGGTTGTCCCCGGGCCGCTTCTTGTGCTCCTCGGCGCGGGGCACATCGCCGCCGCCCTCGCCCCTTGGGCGCGGCGCGTGGGGTTTCGCGTGCGGGTCGCCGGCGTGCGCCCCGGGGATGCGGATCCCGCGCGCTTTCCCGACGCCGAGCGCGTGGCGGACGGCGGGGCTGCGGCGCTGCTGGCGGAACTTGCGCCGGGCGAGCGGCCGTTCATTCTCGTCGCGGGGCCCTCCCACGAGGCGGACCGCGAGCTCCTGGCCGCGGCGCTGCAGGCGGATGCCGCCTATGTCGGCATGGTGGGAAGCCGGCGGAAACGCGAGGCGATCTTCCAGGCCCTGCGGCGCCAAGGGGTCGCCGAGGAAGCGCTCGCCCGCGTCCGCTGCCCGGCCGGGCTTCCGATCGGCGCCGAAACCCCCGAGGAGATCGCCGTGAGCATCGTTGCCCAACTCGTTCTCGAGCGCTCGCGCGGGGAACCCTCGCCCCGGCCGGAAGAGACCCCGCCGCGATGACCCCTTCGCCCGCAGACGAAGCCTCAGCCCCGGTAGACGCCGGCGGCGCTTTCCGGGCGCACCTCGGGGCGCTTGCGCTCTTGACCCTCCTGTTCTTCCTGAACTTTCTGGCGCGGATCATCCAGGCGCCGCTTCTGCCGGCGATCGAGCAGGAGCTGGCGATCTCCCACGCCCAGGCGGGGTCGCTCTTCTTCTTTCTCGCCGCCGGCTATTTCCTTTCGCTTCTGGGCTCCGGCTTCGTCTCCGCGCGGATCGGCCACCGGCGGACGATGATCCTCTCCGCCGCCCTGACGGGGATCGCTCTCGGCGCGACGGCCGCCGCGGGGACGCTCGCCGTCCTGCGGCTGGGGCAGTTCCTCGTGGGGGCGGCCTCCGGGCTCTACCTCCCCTCGGCCATCGCCACGATCACCGCCCTGGTGCCCCGCCGGCACTGGGGCAAGGCGATCGCCATCCACGAGGTCGCCCCCAACGCCGCCTTCGTGCTCGCCCCGGTGCTGGCCGAGGCGCTGCTGTCCGTGATGCCCTGGCAGGGGGTCCTCGCCGTCCTGGGGGCGGGGTCCCTCCTCGGGGGGGCGGTCTTTCTCGCCTGCGGCCGTGCCGGGGCCTTTGCGGGCGAGGCGCCCTCCTTCGGTCCGCTCCGGGATCTGGCGCGGAGCCGCAATTACTGGCTTCTCGTGATCCTCTTCGGCCTGGGCATCGGGGGCAGCATGGGCCTCTACACCATGCTTCCGCTGTTTCTCGTGAGCGTCCACGGCTTCGAGCGGGTGTGGGCGAACGGGCTGATCGCCTTTTCGCGGCTGCCCGGGGTGGCCGCCGCCTTCGGCAGCGGCTGGCTGACCGACCGCTTCGGCGCCGCCCGCACGATCGCCTTCGTTCTCCTGGGAAACGGCCTGCTCACCGTGGGCCTGGGCCTTTGCCCGGCGGCGTGGGTCCCGGGGCTGGTGGCGATCCAGCCCGCCCTCGCCGTCTGCTTCTTTCCCGCGGGCTTCGCCGCGATCGCGCTCGCCTCCCCGCCGGCCGCACGCAACATCGCCGTCTCTCTCGTCACCCCCTTCGGCTTCCTTCTCGGGGCGGGGGCGATCCCCTCGCTCATCGGCGCCGTGAGCGAGGCCGTCTCTTTTTCCGCGGGGTTTGCGGCGGCGGGGGTCCTGATCGCCGCCGGGGCGTTTCTGCCGCGGCGGCTTCGTTTCCGCTGAGGGGCTCTCAGCCGAGGACGAGCAGCTCCGCCACGAGTTCCCAGAGGTACTTCACCTCGAGCCCCGGCATGCCGCAGGCGTCGCGGAGGGCTTCGAGCTGGGCGTGGCAGCTGTGGCAGGGGACGACGATCGTCTCGGCGCCGGTTGCGCGGATCTGGTCCATCTTGCGGCGGCCGTAGTGGATGCGCTCCTCGTTGTACCCCGTGACGAGCGTTCCCCCCCCGCCGCCGCAGCAGGTCTGGAAGGTGCGGTTGGGGTAAAGATCCACCCAGTCGCTCACGCAGCGGTCGAGGATCCAGCGGGGTTCCTCGAAAAAGCCGTGTCCGAAGCGCCGCTCGGCCTTGCGGCCGTAGTTGCAGGGGTCGTGGTAGGTGACGCGCCGGCGGTGGCGCGTGGGGTCGAGGCGGATGCGGCCCTCGCGCAGGTATTCGATCAGGAGGTCGAAGACCGTGACGAAGCGGAAGCGCCGCAGCGCCTCGGGGTAGTGCCGTTCGAACCCGGACCGGGTCGCGAGGTAGGCGTGCCCTCATTCGGGCCAGAGGAGGGTGTCGATCTCGAGCGCCTCCATCTGCCGCAGGATGCGGCCCGCCATGACCTTCATCGCCTCGTCGTCGCCGGTGAAGTAGCCCCAGCTCGTTCCCTCCCAGTGTTCCGAGGAAACCGTCCAGCGCTCGCCGGCGGCGTGGAAGATCTTCCACCAGTGCTTCAGGTCTTCGGTGTGGGTGTTGACGAGCTTGTTGTGGATCGTGGTGAGGAGCCGCGCCCCCTTGCGGTCGACGGCCACCTCGAAGCCCTCGAACCCCTCCTCCTCGCGGATTTCGGAGGCGACGTCCTCGAGGATGAAGAGGTAGTCCTCCCGGGGGAGGCGGAGGTTGTTTCCGGTCTCGAGCGCCGCGGCGAGCCCCTTGTGCAGGATGCCCGGGACGCGGTCGCGCTCGCGGCGCGAGCGCACGCGGCGCACGAGGTCGGCGATCTCGACCCCCATCGGGCACAGGGCCTCGCACTTGCCGCAGAGCGTGCAGATCCAGGGCCAGCGGGCCTCGACCAGGGGCTCGATCCGCCCCAGGAAAGCGAGCCGGACGACCTTGCGGGGATCGAAGCCGTCGATCCCGGCGACCGGGCAGGCGGCGGAGCACATCCCGCAGGCCATGCACCGTTCCTGGAAAAAGCTCCAGTCCGCGGGGCAGGGCGGATCGAAATCGAGCGCATCTTCCTTCGGGCTCATCTCAGGCTTCCTTTCGCGTCGTGGCCTTCCCCAGGGCCTCGGCCAGGCGGGCGATGGCGGCCGCGGCCTCATGGGGCATGTTCGCGGCGAGCGTCCCCCAGGCGATGCGGCCGCCGCCCAGGCCGGCCCGCTCGAGGAAGGCGCGCGTTTCCTCGGCCCGCCGCCCTGCGAGGAGGTTTCCGTGCCGGGAATGGCAGTTCCCCTCGTGGCAGGTGAGAACGAGAACACCGTCCGCCCCGCGGGAAAACGCCGTGCGGATCACCTCCGGCGCAAGCGCGCCCGCGCAGGGGAGCTCGACCACCCGCAGCGCGGCCGGCAGGGGGAGGCCGGCCGCGCGCGCCTCCCGGAGCGCGGGGGCCGCCGAGCGGGAACAGGCGAAGACGGTGATCCGCGGCGCGCCCGCCGGCGCCGTCTCCGGGGGGGGATCGAGGAGCCGCGAAAGCCCGGGGCGGTCGAGCCCCTCGAGGCGGATCGCCTCGCGGGGGCATTCGGCGGCGCAGACGCCGCAGCGCTCGCAGGCCGGGGGGAGAACCCGCGGCCGCTCCCCCTCGAGCGCGATCGCCCGGTAGGGGCAAAGCCGCAGGCAGGTGAGGCAGCGGATGCAGCGCCCCGGCTCGATCGCGGCGGCCGCCTGCGGGTCGACCTCCCGGCCGAGGCTCTCGAGGACCGCCAGGGCCGCGTTGGCTGCCTCGAGCTCCGGGTCGGACCCCGCAAGGCGGCCGGGGCCGGCGACGACGACCCCGCGGCGGTTGGTGAAGACGGGCAGGCGGTGGACGTTTTCCGACTGCAGAAAGCCGCCGGGGTCCCGCTCGAGCCCGAGGACCGTCGCGATCTCCTCGGCCGCCGCGGGCGGGCAGGCGGCCTCCTCGGCGACGACGACGTCGGCGGCGAGGCCGAAGGGTTCGCCGGTTGCGGGATCGGTGAAGCGGATCTCGATTCTCCCGTCGGGGAGCGGCCGGAAGGCGGGCCGGGTGCGTTCGAACTTGAAGAAACGCACCCCGGCCGAGCGCGCGCGGTGGGCGAGCGCCTCGAGCCCTTCGCCGGCCACCTTGAGGTTGCCGCAGAGAATGATCGCATGGGCGCTGCGCCGGGACTCGAGCTCGAGGGCGAAGCCCATCACCCGGCCGGAGAGGTCGGGGCGGCCTTCGCGCACGAGCCCGTCGAGAAAGACGACGACCGGGAGGGGCGCCCCCTCCGGCTGCGGGGGAAAGGCGTCCGTGCGAAACCGGGAGAGGCCTTGCAGCGCGGGCAGGGCGGCGAGGCCGGGATCGGGGACCAGGGGGAGCGTCTCTTCCCGGCAGGCGACGACGACGGCCTGGACCCGCCGCACCAGCCGCTCCGTCCCGCGCGTCAGGCGGATCTCGAAATCCCCCGCCGCCCCGCGGCAGGAGCGAAGCCTCGTCCCGGGAAGCGCTTCGAGCGGGGCCGCGGCCGGGGCGGCCCGGAAACCCGGGGGCGGGGAGAGCCCCGGGTCGGGGGCGGAGATCGCGACCGAAACACCCGCCGCGGTGAGCAGCTCCGCGACCCGCCAGGCGCAGCGGGAATCCCCCAGGAGGAGCACCCCTTCCGGCCTCATCGTCCGCCCTCCCGTCGCGGGGGGGCGGGCTGCGCCCCGGAAGCGGCGGCCGCCTTGGGGACGGGGTCGAACGCCGGGTCGGCTCGGGGCCCTTCCCACCCCAGGGCCGCGAGCAGGCGGCGGGCGGCGCGGCGGCTGTCGGCGATCGCCTCGGCGATCGTCATCGGCCGGCGCACGGAACCGGCCGCGAACACCCGGTCGCCTTCCTCGGCCGCGAAACCGAAGCTGTCGCGCGGGAGCCCGAGGGGCGCCAGCGTCTCCGCGAGATCGGCCGGGGGCTGCATCCCGGCCGAGAGGACCACGAGGTCGAAGGCCTCCTCGAGGCTCATGCGGCCGGCGTCGTCGAACCAGGTGAGCCGGATCCCCCCGTCCGCGGCGCCGAGGGCCTCGCCGGGCACGGCGCGGATGAGCCGCAGGCCCCGGCGGCACTCCTCGAGGAAGGCGTCCGGCGCCCGGCCGACGCTCTGGAGGTCGATGTAGAAGACGGTGATCTCGGTTTCCGGGTGCAGGTGCCGGATCTTGCGGGCCGCGCGCAAGGCGGCCGCGCAGCAGAAGGCGGAGCACCAAAGGTGCCCGATCTGGGCGTTCCGGCTGCCGACGCACTGGATGAAGGCGACGCGGCCGGGGACCCGGCCGTCGGAGGGGCGGGTCAGGCGCCCCTCGGCCCGCAGCCGGTCTTCGAGCTCGAGGTTGGTGAGGACGTTGGCGAACACGCCCCAGCCGAGCGGCCGTTCCGCGGGCGAAAAGGCGGAGAAGCCGGTCGCGAGAAAGACCGCCGCCGCCTCCTTAGCCGGGGCGCCGGGGCCCGGGCCGCAGGCGGGATCAAGCTCGAAGGAAAAGGCCCCGCCCCGGCGCCGGATGCGGGCCGAGGCGGCGAGATGGACCGTGACCTGCGGCATAGCCCGCACCGCCTGGAGGGCGGCTTCGAGGAGGCAGGCCCCGCAGTGGACGCAGCCGCTGGTCGCCTTGCAGGAAAGCCGCGCCGCGTGCCCGCCGAGCCGCGCGGCGCGCTCGACGAGGGACACCGTGAGCCCGCAGCGGGCGAACACGGCCGCGGCCGTGAGGCCGGCCACCCCGCCGCCCATGACGAGAACCCGGGGAGGGGAGCCGGCAGCCGGGGGCGATGGGGCCGGTCGGCTCATTTGACGATCCGGGCGATTTCCTTGAACACCGCCCCCTCGGCGACGCGCAGGAGCTCGAAGAGGGCGGTTTCCACGCTGGTCACCCCGGCGCCGGCGTCGCGGCATTTTTCCAGGCCGATCGCCTTGTCCGCCGGGTTGCGCGAGGAGCAGGCGTCGGCGACGACCTCCACGCGCCAGCCCTCGGCGAGGAGCCCGCAGGCGGTCTGGTAGACGCAGACGTGGGTTTCGATGCCGCACAGCAGCGCGCTCCGCCGCCCGGTGTCCCGCAGGGCGGCGCCGAAGGCCTCGCAGCCGAGGCAGCCGAAACTCGTTTTCGGGATCGGGCGGACGCCCTCGAGCAGGCGGGCGATCTCGGGCACGGTCGGGCCGAGGCCCTGCGGGTTCTGCTCGGTGACGAGGAGGGGGAGGCCGAGGGCCTTCGCCCCCGCGATCAGCCGGCGGGCGCGGTCAAGCAGCGTCTCGCGGTCGGGCATCGCGGCCACGAGCCTCTCCTGCAGGTCGATCACGACGAGGAGGCTGTCCTCTCGTTTCAGCATGGGCGGGGCGTCCTTGCTCCGTAGGTGGCTTATCCGTGTTTTCCTTTCATAGAAAGCCCGGAGGCGCCTGTCAAATCCCGGTCGCGCCGGTTGCGCCGCGGCCCGCGGAGGGGGGTCTTTCTTGCCAGGCCGGACCCCGCTCTGGTAGGATCCCGGCCATGCCATCGCCGCAGGATGCGGGGCGATCGCGGCCGTCCGCGCCGATGATCCTCCTCGAGGACGTCCACAAGCGCTACGGTGGGCTGCCCGTGCTGCGCGGGGTCGACCTCCGGGTGGAACCGGGGGAGCGGATCGTGCTCTTCGGCCCCTCGGGGTCGGGGAAATCCACGCTTCTTCGCTGCCTCAACCGCCTGGAGACCCACCAGCAGGGGCGGATCGTCGTCTGCGGGATCGAGTTGAACGAGGGCCTGCGCAACGTCGAGAAGGTGCGCGCCGAGGTGGGCCTCGTGTTCCAGGGGTTCAACCTCTTTCCGCACCTCACGGTGCTCGAGAACCTGACCCTGGGGCCGATCCACGTGCGCAAGCTGCCCCGCCGCCGGGCCGAAGAGATCGCCCGGGCGATGCTCGAGAAGGTGCACATCGCCGACCAGGCGCACAAGCGGCCGGCGCAGCTCTCCGGCGGCCAGCAGCAGCGGGCGGCCATCGCCCGCAGCCTCTGCATGGGGCCGCGGGTGATGCTCTTCGACGAGCCCACCTCGGCCCTCGACCCGGAGATGAAGATCGAGGTGCTCGACGTCATGACCGAGCTCGCCCGGGAGGGGATGACCATGATCGTCGTCACCCACGAGATGGGCTTTGCGCGGCGCGTCGCCGACCGCATGGCCTTCCTCGAAGAGGGGCGGATCCTCGAAGAGGGCCCCCCCGAGGCGATGTTCAGCCGGCCCCGCTCGGAGCGCACGCGGCGCTTCCTGGAAACCATCCTGCACTGAGGCCCCATGGACCCCCTGGTCGCCGTTCTCGGACGGCCCAACGCCGGCAAATCGACCTTTTTCAACCGCGTAACCCGCAGCCGCGACGCTCTCGTGGACGACACGCCCGGGGTGACCCGCGACCGCCACTACGGGCACGCCGTCTGGAACGGGGTTTCCTTCGGGGTGGTGGACACCGGCGGGTTCATCGAGGGGGAGGACTTCTCCGCCGAGATCCGCGCGCAGATCGAACAGGCGGTCGCCGAAGCCGACCTGATCGTGCTCCTCTTCGACGGCCGCGCCGGCCTTTCGCCCTACGACCGGGACCTCGTCGATCTCGTGCGCCGGACGGACAAGCCGCTGTTGTGCGCCGTGAACAAGATCGACGGGCCGCAGGACGAGGTGCGGCTTGCCGAGTTCCACCGCCTGGGCCTCGCCCCGCTGCACCCCCTCTCGGCCGAACACCGCTACGGGTGGAACGATTTCCTGGACGCGCTGGTCGCCCGCCTGCCGCGGCAGGCGGCCCCCGCCGCGCCGGGGCAGGACGAGCGGCCCGTCGCCGTGGCCTTCGTCGGCCGGCCGAACGTCGGCAAGTCCTCCCTGATCAACCGCATCCTGGGGACCGAGCGCATGATCGTGAGCCCCTTTCCCGGGACGACGCGCGATGCGGTCGACGTCGACTACCGGCGCGCGGGCCGCAGCTACCGCCTCGTCGACACCGCAGGCATCCGGCGCAAGTCGGCCGTCACGGCGAAGCTCGAGAAATTCTCCGTGCTCAAGGCGCTGCAGCGCCTCGAGCGCTGCGACGTCGCCCTCATCGTGCTCGATGCCTCGGAGGGGGTGGTGGATCAGGACCTCACGATCGCCGGCTATGCCCTCGAGCGGGGCTGCGGCTGCATTTTCCTGGCGAACAAGTGGGACCTCGTTGCGCGGGAAAAGATCTCCCCCAAGGCCTTTCTCGATGACCTGCGCCGGCGGGCCGGATTTCTTTCCTTCGCCCCCATGCTCGCCGTTTCCGCCCGCACCGGGAGGGGCGTGGGGAAGATCTTCCCCCTGGTCGACCGCGTGGCCGAGCAATACGCCGCGCGCATCCCGACCGGGCGCCTGAACCGGCTGATCGCCGAGGCGGTCGCCCGCAACCCGCCCCCGCTTTACCGCGGCCGGCCGGTCAAGGTCTACTACGCCACCCAGGCGGCGACGCGGCCCCCCTCGTTTGTGCTCTTCACCAACCACCCCGAGGCCGTCCCCCAGGCCTACCGGCGGTACCTGCTGAACCGCATCCGGGAGGAGGCCGGCCTGGAGGCGACGCCGATCCGCCTGGGGTTCCGCGAGCGCGAACGCCGGCGGCCCGGAGGCTGACGATGGAGCTCTTCGATCATTTCGCCGATCGCGAGGCCCAGGCCGGGCGGCCGCTCGCCGAGCGCATGCGGCCGCGGAGCCTCGCCGAGTTCATCGGCCAGCGCCGCGCCGTAGGCGAGGGGTCGCTTGTGCGGCTGGCGATCGAGCAGGACCGGATCTTCTCGATGATTCTCTGGGGCCCGCCGGGCTGCGGCAAGACGACGCTGGCGCGCCTGATCGCCGCCGAGACCCGCGCCCACTTCATCCATTTTTCGGCGGTGCTCTCCGGGGTCAAGGAGATCCGCGGCGTGATTGAGGAGGCCCGCGAGCAGCGGCGCCTCCACCGGCGGCGGACCGTCCTCTTCGTCGACGAGATCCACCGGTTCAACAAGAGCCAGCAGGACGCCTTCCTGCCCCACGTGGAGTCGGGCCTGATCACCCTGATCGGCGCCACGACCGAAAACCCCTCCTTCGAGGTGATCGCGCCGCTGCTCTCGCGCTGCCGGGTCGTGACCCTCGAGCGGCTGGATGAGGAGGAGCTTGCGGCCATCGCCGAGCGCGCGCTCGCGGACGAGGAGCGCGGCCTGGGAAGGCTTCGCCTGCGGCTTGCACCCGAGGCGCGCGATCTCCTCGCGCGCGCCGCCGACGGGGACGCCCGCGTCCTGTTGAACGCGCTCGAGATCGCCGCCGCCATGGTCCCTCCGGGGGCGGGGGAGGAGCCCGCCGTGATCCCGGCCGCGGTGCTGGAGCGGGCGCTCGAGAAAAAGGCGCTCCTCTACGACAAGCAGGGCGAGGAGCACTACAACCTGATCTCCGCGCTGCACAAGAGCCTGCGCGGCAGCGACCCGGACGCCGCCCTCTACTGGCTGGCGCGCATGCTGGCCGCGGGGGAGGACCCCCTCTATATCGCCCGGCGCATGGTGCGCTTCGCCTCCGAAGACGTGGGCAACGCCGACCCCCAGGCGCTTCCCCTCGCGCTCGCCGCCATGGAGGCCTTCCGCTTCCTCGGGCCCCCGGAGGGGGAGCTCGCCCTCGCCCAGGCGGCGGTCTACCTGGCCGCCGCGCCCAAGAGCAACCGCGTCTACACCGCCTGGGGGCTCGCGCGCGAGGAGGCCGAACGCTCGGGTTCGCTTCCGGTGCCGCTCCACCTGCGCAACGCCCCGACGGCCCTGATGCGCGGGCTGGGCTACGGCCGGGGCTACCGCTACGCCCACGATTTCGCCGAGGGGTACGTCCCCCAGGAGCACCTCCCGGAGGCGCTGCGGGGGCGGGTCTTCTACCGGCCGAGCCGCCACGGGGAGGAGCGCGCGATCGCCGAGCGCCTGGAGCGCTGGCGCCGGGGCGGCGCGGAGCCCGCCCCGGGCGCGGAGCCGGGCGGCCGCGTTGACCCGGGGGAGATGCCGTGATAGCCATCTCGAGCGCGCTTCCGGGGATTGCAAGCGGCGTGGAGAACGGGTTCGGCGGGCGGAATCGGAATCCGACAAGGAGGATGCGATGATGAACGAGGTGGTGATCGTAAGCGGTGCACGGACGGCGATCGGCTCCTTCGGGGGCGCCCTGAAGGATGTGCCGGCGATCGACCTCGCCGCCCTCGTGGTGCGCGAGGTGCTCAAACGGGCCGGGCTGCGGCCGGTGGCGAGCGAGGCCATGCAGGCGGCCGCGCCCGACGCCCTGAAGGGCCGGGGCCGGATCGAACTGGAAGAGAAGGCGGGGGCCTGGGACGCGGCGGCCCGGCCCGTCGCCGTGGACGAGGTGATCCTCGGCAACGTGCTGCAGGCCGCCCAGGGGCAGAACCCCGCGCGCCAGGCGCTGATCCGCGCCGGGCTCTGCAAGGAGACCCCGGCGATGACGGTGAACAAGGTCTGCGGCTCGGGCTTGAAGGCGATCGCCTTGGGCGCCGCGGCCATCCAGACCGGCCAGGCCGAGGTCGTCGTGGCCGGCGGCATGGAGAACATGAGCCTCGCCCCCTTCGCCCTCCCCAAGGCCCGCTGGGGCTACCGCATGGAGCTCTCCGGCAAGGGGGACGTCCTCGACCTCATGGTCTTCGACGGCCTCTATGAAATTTTCTACGGCTACCACATGGGGGTGACGGCCGAGAACATCGCCGCCCTCTACCAGATCAGCCGCCGCGAGCAGGACGAGCTCGGGGTTCTCAGCCACGCGCGCGCGCGGGCCGCGATCCAGAAGGGGCTCTTCGCCGAGGAGATCGTGCCGGTCGTGATCCGCGACCGCAAGGGCGACGTCACGGTCGCCGTCGACGAGCGCCCCATGGACACCGACCTCGAGAAGATGTCCAGGCTGCGCCCCGCCTTCAAGCCCGACGGCACGGTCACCGCCGGCAACGCCTCCGGGATCAACGACGGCGCGGCGGCCGTGCTGTTGATGAGCGCGGCCAAGGCGAAGGAGCTGGGGCTGAAGCCCTTCGTGCGCATCCGCTCCTTCGCCGCCGGCGGCGTCGATCCCGCCTACATGGGCCTCGGCCCGGTGCCCGCGGTGCGCAAGGCGCTCGCCGCGGCCGGGCTCACGCTCGCCGACATCGAGCTGATCGAGCTCAACGAGGCCTTCGCCGCCCAGGCGATCGGCTGCATGCGCGAGCTGGGGCTGCCCAACGACCGCCCCAACGAGCTCGGCAGCGGGATCTCCCTCGGTCACCCCATCGGCGCGACCGGGGCGCGGCAGACCGTGACCGCGATGCACCACATGCGGCGCCGCGGCTACCGCACCGGCCTGATCACCATGTGCATCGGCGGCGGCATGGGCATGGCCATGGTCGTGGAAAGCTGCTGAGGCGCGGGGATTTTTCCCTTTACTTCGGCCGCTGCATCTGATATCGAATGTAAAGTTAAGGGGTTGCGGAAGGAGCCGCTCGAAATGGACGTTGCGCGCAAGCTGGGCATCCTGGTCTTCTGTGCCGTTCCGGCCATCATCGGCGGAGGGATCGTCTATTTCGCCTTCGGCACGCTGACCGCGGTCGCGATCTACGAGATCATGCTGCTCGCGGCCGCGGGAGCGTTCGTCAGCCGCTGAGGGTTTTTCGACCGCGAAACGACGGCCGCCCGGCCTCGCCCCCTCGGGCCGGGGCCGGGCGGCCGGCATCCGTCCGGACGCGGATCGCCAAACGACCGCGCCTTCCCGCAGTATCCCCGAGTGAGCCCGCAGAGCCGGTGAAGCGACGGCTTGGCCGGGGGGCGGCCCCGTGGCGACGCCTCCGACCGCTTGCCGCCGCGGCACTGCCCTGAGCCGGCACCCCGGGAACGCCTCCGACGGAAGCAAGCCCATGGACAAACCGCTCGAAGTCAGCATCGAAAAGGAAATGAAAAAGTCCTACCTTGATTACGCGATGAGCGTGATCATCGGCAGGGCTTTGCCGGACGTGCGCGACGGGCTCAAGCCCGTGCACCGCCGCGTCCTCTACGCCATGGGGGAGCTCAAGAACGACTGGAACAAGCCCTACAAGAAGTCGGCGCGCATCGTCGGCGACGTCATCGGCAAATACCACCCGCACGGGGACGCGGCCGTCTACGACACGATCGTGCGCATGGCCCAGGATTTCTCCATGCGCTACCCCCTCGTCGACGGCCAGGGCAACTTCGGCTCGATCGACGGCGACCCCCCCGCGGCGATGCGCTACACCGAGATCCGCATGCAGCGTCTCGCCCACGAGATGCTCGAGGACCTCGACAAGGACACCGTCGATTTCGTCCCCAACTACGACGGCTCGCTCTCCGAGCCCGCGGTCCTGCCGGCGAAGATCCCCAACCTCCTGATCAACGGCTCGGCCGGGATCGCCGTCGGCATGGCGACCAACATCCCGCCGCACAACCTGAGCGAGGCCGTGGACGCCCTCTGCGCCCTGATCGAAAACCCGGCGATCGATGTCGAGGGGCTCATGCGCCTGCTGCCGGGGCCGGATTTCCCGACGGGCGGCGTCATCCACGGCCGGGAGGGGATCCGCGAGGCCTACGCCACCGGCCGCGGGATCATCCGCGTGCGGGGCCGGGTGACGGTCGAGCCCGACAAACGCGGCGGGGCCGAGACGATCGTCGTCACCGAGCTTCCCTACCAGGTGAACAAGGCGAAGCTGATCGAGCGCATCGCCGAGCTCTCGCGCGAGAAACAGATCGAGGGCATCCGCTACGTGCGCGACGAGTCCGACCGCGAGGGGATGCGCATCGCGATCGGCCTCAAGAAGGACGCCGACGCCCGGGTCGTGTTGAACCAGCTCTACAAGAACACCCGCCTGGAATCGACCTTCGGGGTGATCTTCCTCGCCCTCGTGCACAACCGCCCGGAGCTGCTCACCCTGAAGGAGGTGCTCGAGCACTTCGTCCTGCACCGCAAGGAGATCGTCGTCAGGCGCACGCGCTTCGAGCTCGCCCGCGCCGAGGAGCGCGCCCACATCCTCGAAGGCCTGAAGATCGCCCTCGAGCACCTGGACGAGGTGGTCGCCCTGATCCGCGCCTCCGCCTCGCCGGCCGAGGCCCGCGAGCGGCTGACCGCGCGTTTCGGCCTGACCGAGAAGCAGGCCCAGGCGATCCTCGAGATGCGGCTGCAGCGGCTGACCGGCCTCGAGCGCGACAAGATCCTCGAGGAGCACCGCAAGGTCCTGCTCGACATCGCCCGCTACCGCGAGATCCTGGCCAGCGAGCGCCGCGTGCTCGACATCATCCGCGAGGAGCTCCTCGCCGTGCGCGAGCAGTTCGGCGACCGGCGGCTGACCGAGATCATCGACGAGACCCCCGAGATCTCGCGCGAGGACCTGATCGCCGAAGAGGACATGGTGGTCACGATCTCCCGGCGCGGCTACATCAAGCGCAACCCGATCGCGCTCTACCGCAGCCAGAAACGCGGCGGCAAGGGGCTGATCGCCATGGGCACGCGCGAGGACGACTTCGTCGAGCACCTCTTCGTCGCCTCGACCCACCACTGGTTTCTCTTCTTCACCAACCGGGGGCGCGTCTACTGGTGCAAGTGCTACGACATCCCCCAGGCGGGGCGCCTGAGCCCCGGCAAGGCGATCGTGAACCTCCTCGAGCTCGCCGAGGGCGAGCGGCTGGAGACGGTGCTCGCCGTGCCCGAGTTCGCGCCGGGCTCCTTTGTCCTCATGGCCACCCGGCGGGGGCTCGTCAAGAAGACCGACATCATGGCCTTCAGCCGGCCGCGCAGCGGCGGGATCCTCGCCGTGCGGCTGGAGGAGGGCGATGAGCTGATCGCCGCGCGCATCACCGACGGCACGATGAACGTCTTTCTCGGCTCGGCGAACGGCAAGGCGATCCGTTTCCACGAGTCCGACATCCGCCCCTCGGGCCGTGCGGCGGGCGGGGTCCGCGGCATGAGCCTCGAGGAGGGCGATGCGCTGGTCAGCCTCGAGGTCCTCAGCCACGGCAGCACCCTCTTCACCGTGACCGAAAACGGCTTCGGCAAGCGCACCTCGATCGACGAGTACCCCGTTCACCGCCGCGGCGGCAAGGGGGTGATCGCCATCAAGGCGAGCGCCCGCAACGGCCGCGTCGTCTCGATCCTCGTCGTGGACGACGCCGACGAGGTCATGCTCATGACGAGCACCGGGAAACTCATCCGCACGGCGATTCGCGAGATCTCGGTCATCAGCAGAAACACCCAGGGGGTGAAACTGATCGCGGTCGAGCCGGGCGAGCGCGTCGCCGGGGCGGCGCGGCTGGCCGAGCGGGACGAGGACGAAAAGCCGGCGTCGGAGCCGGAGCGGAGCGATGAGCGGCAAGACGGTTGAGGAGACCCCTCTGCGGATCGGGGTCCTCGGCGCCGGCAGCTGGGGCACGGCGCTGGCCGATCTCTTGGCCGCCAAGGGACACCGCGTCGAGCTCTGGGCGCGCGAGCCCGAGGTGGCCGCCCAGATCAACGGGGTGCGCGAAAACCGCCTCTTCCTGCCCGGCTTCCGCCTGGCCGAGGGTCTCGTTGCCTCCCACGACCTTGAGGCCGTCGCCGCCGCGAAGGATCTCCTGCTCGTCGTCGTGCCCTCCCACGCCGTGCGCCGGACGCTTCAGGCGCTCTCCGGCCGCCTTGCGCCCGCAACCGGCGTCGTCTCGGCCGCCAAGGGGATCGAGACCGACACCCTGTGCACCCTCTCGCAGGTTCTCGAGCAGGCCCTCGGGCTCGGCCCCGAGCGGATCGCGGTCCTTTCGGGGCCGAGCTTCGCGGTCGAAGTCGCGCGGCGTTTTCCCACCGCCGTCGCCGTCGCCTCGAAAAACGCGGACCTCGCGCGCCGCGTCCAGCACGCCTTCGCCACCCCCGTCTTCCGCGTCTACACGAGCGAGGACGTGATCGGGGTCGAGCTGGGCGGCGCGGTGAAGAACGTGATCGCCATCGCCGCCGGCCTGATCGACGGCCTCGGCATGGGGCTGAACACGCGCGCCGCCCTGATCACGCGCGGCATGGCCGAGATCCGCCGCCTGGGAAAACGCCTGGGGGCGAACCCGCGCACCTTCACCGGGCTCGCCGGCTACGGGGACCTCATCCTCACCTGCACGGGCGAGCTCAGCCGCAACCACACCCTCGGCCGGCGGATCGCCGAGGGCCGCAAGCTCGAGGAGCTGCTCGCCGAGACCCGCAGCGTGGCCGAGGGCGTGCACACGGCCCGCGCCGTGCACCAGCTCTCGGAGTCGCTGGCCGTGGAGATGCCGATCTGCCGCCAGGTCTACCGCATCCTCTACGAGGGGCTGCCCCCGCTCGAGGCGCTCACGCAATTGATGACCCGGAACCTCAGGCCCGAACTGGACGAAGACTGATGGCGGCCACGGAACCGCAAGCGCGGGGCGGCAAAAGGGGGCGGGGAGGGGGGGGGCTCTCCGCGGCGCTTGGGCGCGAGGGCCACCGCGCGCGGTTGCGCGAGCGTTTTCTGGCGGGCGGCCTCGCGGGCTTTCTCGACTACGAGGTGATCGAGCTTCTCCTCACGCTCGCCACCCCGCGGCGCGACTGCAAGGCCGCGGCGAAGGAAGCCCTGGCCCGCTTCAAGACCCTGCCCGGCGTGTTCGCGGCCGACCCCGCCGAGCTCCTCGAGGTGCCGGGGATCGGCCCGAAGAACGCCTTCGGCATCCGGCTCGTCAAGGCGGTCGCCGAGCGCTATCTCGCCGAGCGGGCCGTGGGCGGGGATCCCCTCTCCAGCCCGGCCGAGCTCTTCGACTACTTAAACGGCGCGATCCGCGACAAGAGCCGCGAGTGCTTCGTCTGCGTCTTTCTCGATGCGCGAAACCGCGCCCTGGCGATCGAGACCCTCTTCGAGGGGACCCTCACGGCGGCCTCCGTCTACCCCCGCGAGGTGATCCGCGCCGCGCTCGGGCACCGGGCAGCCGGGCTGATCTTCGCCCACAATCACCCCTCGGGGGAACCCCGGCCCTCGGCCGAGGACTTTGCGGTCACGCGGCAGCTCGTGTTCGCCGCGCAGGTGATGGGGATCGCCGTCCACGAGCATCTGGTCGTCGGCGACAGGGGCTACTACAGCTTCGCCGAGCAGGGCCTGATCGAGCGGATGCGGCGGGAATGCACCGCGGTCGCCGAACCCCGCGGGCCGGGGCCGATTCAAGCCGGAGGGGAAGATGGCCGATCCTGAAACCGGGGCCCCTCCCGAGTGCTTCGGGCGGATCGAGCGCGTGTTTCCCTTAGGCGAGGACGGCCTGCGCCACAGCCCGCCGGGGTGCCTCGCCTGCGCCTGCAAGACGGCCTGCCTGCGCCGGGCGTTGGCGGGGGAGGGGGGGCTGCAGGTGCGGGAGGAGCGGCTGCGGCGCGCCTGGGAGTCGGGGACGATGCCGTTCTGGGAACGCTGGGCGCGCCAGAAGACCCTTCACGCCCATCCGGCCGGGTCTCCAGGCGGGATCCGGGGCTGGCTGGCGCGCCGGAGGCGGGCGGCCGCGCCCGGGGAGGATTGAGGCCGACGATGGAACGACGCTCCTCCCTGGGACGTGCCCTGCTCCTCATCGTTCTCGCGATCTTTCTGCTCTCCTGCCTTGCGGTCTTCGGGTTCCTGAACAGCGGGCTCTGGGAGAGGATCGTCGCTTACCACGACCTGCTCACCGACCGCGAATGGGTGCGCGGGGCCGTGGAGCGCGCGCCGTGGACCTCGGCGGGGATCCTGGTCGCCCTCCAGATCGGCCAGGTGCTGCTCGCCCCGATCCCCGGGGAGCTGACCGGCTTTCTCGGGGGATACCTCTTCGGGGCGACTCGCGGGTTTCTCCTCTCCACCCTCGGCCTCACGGTCGGCTCCCTCATCAACTTCACGATCGGCCGCTTCCTCGGCGACCAGGTGGTCCGCAAGCTCATCCCCTGCGAGACCTACGAGAAATACAACCAGATCGTCCAGTACCGCGGGATCCTCTACATCTTCATTTTCTTTTTGATTCCGGGGTTTCCCAAGGACTACCTCTGCATGTTCCTCGGCTTGACGACGATTCCGCTGCGCGTCTTTTTCGTCGTCTCCACGATCGGCCGCGCCCCCGGGACGCTGGCGCTGAGCCTCCAGGGGGCCTCGGTTTTCCAGAAGGATTACGTCCTCTTCCTCATCATCACGGCCGTCAGCCTGGTGCTGGCCGCCGTGGCCTTTTTATGCCGGGACGCGCTCTACCGCTGGATGGTGAACCACCAACGCAAGCGGACCTGCCCCCCCCCGCCGTGAGGCCGGGGTCGGGCCTTTCGTTTTCCCGGGTCCCGTGCTAAGGGGAACCTATCGGGGCGTCGCGCCGCCCCATCCCCGCCGAGAGGGATCCTGCGTTGGCCTACTGGAAATTCCGCGAAGAGCTCAGCCTCGCCCATCGGCTGCGGCGTTCCTACTACGAGCTCCTGCGCGACGACCTCGACCAGTTCCTCATCCAGCACGCGCTCGTCGATTCCTACGGGAACTTCGTCGGCCGCGGCATCAGCTACCCCTTCGTCGAGAAGCGCGAGCTCAAGCCGCGGGCGCGGATCCCGGAGCAGGAATATGAGCTCCACAACGTCTTTCTCGTGATCTTTCTCGAGGACGCGATCCCCCCCGAGCACAAGAAATACATCCGCTTCTTCGAGGAAAACCGCACCACCAAGATCAACCTGATGCGCGCCGAGGTGGGCTTTTCGCTTCTCGAGGGGGAACGTCAGGCGCGCTACCTGGACTCGGTCCACTTCCGGAACTTCATCCGCCAGCTTCTGCCGGTCGATTACGCGCTGCTCATCCAGCGCGATCCGGCGGTGAAGACGACCAGCCGCTACTTCCTTTCCCATTTCCACGTGCGGATCGACTGGCCGATCAGCGAGGCGGCCGAGGATCTGGGACGGAGCCTGCGCTACATCTCCAAGGAACTCTACGAGCGGGGCGAGAAATACGCCGAGGATTTGCAGCGCAAGTTCTTCGAATACTACAACCAGCCCTTCATCGCCGGCGGCCGGCGCACGGCGGCCGTCGTCGCCTCGCAGTACCTGCGGCGCATCCCGGGCATCCACACCGTCTACGTCAGCAGCAGCGCCTCGCGCGCCCTCATCCGCATCTGCGAGCGCGGGGTCTCGAAGATCGTGCTCATGAAGTTTCTCAAGTCCGATCTCGAGCAGATCGCGGCCGCAAACCAACTTTCCTTCCACAAGGTGAAGAAGTACTACGTGCTCGCGCGCGAGGGAAAGGAGCGCGTGCTCCTCGTCCAGGCGACCTACGCGCTCACCACCCCGGCGCGGCCCCCGGAGGACGGGAAACTTCGCGAGCTCAAGCCCGACTTGAACTGGCTCAGCGTGGGCGAGCAGCACATCCTGCCCAAGCCCGGCGTCTGGAAATACCCGCCGCTCCCCGTGAACGTGATCTACACCTGAAGCCGCCCCAAGGCGCAGGGAAGCAGCGCGGGCGGGCCTCCGGGGGGCGGTGTGCAGCCGCTCGGCCGGGCCGGCCGAAGGGGGGCTCAGTAGACGCCGCGGAACCCGGTGAACTGATCGTAGCGCGGGTTCATGGTGAGCCCGTAGCGATCTTTGCCGAAGAAGCGGAACTCGATGTGGGCGGGGTCGATCGTTCCGTTGGCGGCCGCGTTTTGGGTGACGGTGAAATAGACGGTCGCCGTCAAATTTTTATCGTCCCAGGTGACCGCGGTCGGCAGGGGCGATAGGGTGACCTCCGTCGCCGGGACGGGCAGGCCGAAGTTGTAGGCCTGGCCGGGCCCCTCGCCGGCGGCGCGGCCGATCCGCCAGTTGGCCGGGTTTTCGATCGCCGCGCGGTCCATCTGCTTGTTGAACGCGATCTGGATCGAGAGGGTTTTCGAGGCGTTCGGCTGGGCGAGGTAGGAGCCCAGGGCGATGACCGGGGTTCCCCGGCCCATGGGGAAGGGGAAGGTGCTCCCGGAGAGCGCCAGGACCATGCGCGGGGGATCCACCCTGTAGATGTAGTCTTTCAGCGTCGCCGCAAGCCCGTCTTGCCCCAGCCTTTCAAGATTCCTTGCCATTTCGGTTGCTTCACCGATCTCCCTCAGGTCCGCGCGGGAAAACCCGATCTGCAACCTGGCCTCGTGGAGGCTGCCGTCGAGCGCCAGCGCCCGCTCGAACTGGAGGATCGCCGCCGTGTGCTCGCCCTTTCGCCGCAAGAGAAGCCCCATGCCGAGGTAGCCGCCCGCCTCCTGCGGTGAAATTCTCTGAATTTCATTGTATTGCGCTTCCGCCTCGGCGTATCGGCCAAGCTCGATCAGCGCCTGCCCCAGGGCGTAGCGGTTTGCCGCCGTCGGGTTCACGCGCACGGCCTCGGCGTACTGGCCGGCCGCCTCTTCGTAGTTTTTGTCGGCGAAGTAGAGATTGCCGAGCTTGACCCGCAGGTCGTCACGGTAGGGGTCGATCTGGATGCCGGAACGGTAGGCCTTGACGGCGTTTTCGCGGTCGTCGAGCGCGAGATAGGCCATGGCCAGGAACTGGGCGGCATCGGCGGCGAAGGCCGAGCCCCGCCCCAAACCCACCGCCCGTTTGAAGTCGGCGACCGCCCGTTTGTAGTCCTTCTGCACGTAGGCGTCGATCCCACGCTGCAGGGCGGCGTTGGCGAGCCCCTCCAGGCCGTTTGAGCGCGTCAGCATGGCCGAAAAGAGGCTTTCGGCCCCTATGGAATCATAAACTTCTAATTTCATTTAAATATTCAGTCTATCGATGCATCACCCGCATTTGTAGAACATCGCCCGTTGTAGCCTTCTTTTCCAATTCCTATCGCCCAAACAGCAAAATACTTGATTGGGAAGGAGGGCGTTGAGTCTTGAGCGGGGAGAGCAGATGTCGGGTCGGACCTGTCAACCCCTCGGCCGGGGATAGGAAAGACAACCCTGTCCGCAAAGCGGCATGATCACACCCGGGCGATCGCCTTTCCGATGGTTGGCACGTTTTCTGCTTTCGAAAACTTGGAGTGGCGGGCAAAAGCTCTGCCATCGCAATGAAGCCACCAAGAAGAGACGGGATGGCCATGGGCGACCATATCGAAACAGCGGACAAACTTGCCTGGACGGGTGAAAGGTTCATTCCCGGAATGCGGGGCAAGATCGCATTGGAGCACGTTCATCGGTATCTGATGGCGAGACAACTCGCGAAGGGGTACGACGTTCTCGATATCGCTTGTGGTGAGGGATATGGAGCCAATCTTCTTGCTGATGTGGCAAAAACCGTCATCGGTGTTGATATCTCGGAGAATGCCATCGAGCATGCAAAGAACAAATATACCAAGCCAAATCTCAGCTTTATCGTTGGGTCTTGCGCGGCAATCCCGCTCCCAGACAACAGCATTGATCTGTGTGTGAGCTTTGAAACCATTGAGCATCATGATCAACATGACATCATGATGCTTGAGATCAAGAGGGTGCTTCGTCAGAACGGAATTCTCATTATCTCATCGCCCGATAAATACTACTACTCCATTGAGCCAGACCATAAAAACCCCTTTCACGTTAAAGAGTTGTATCGCCACGAGTTCGAGGATTTGATTTCGTCTTATTTCAACAAAGCAATCTTTTGCGGGCAACGAGTTCTTTACGGTTCTGGGATCTTCTGTGAAGGACAGGCGACGAACCATGTATCCTCATCAATTCAAGAACCCACGCGATTGAAACACGGCATCTTGCGTCCTGTGTACCTGATTGCGGTCGCTTCTGACGGGGTCCTGCCAAAGGTGGCGAGCAGCTTTTTGGAGCAGTCGCCTCATGAAAGCGATATCGCCGAGTCGTTGGACCCGAGAGAGGCCAAGGGCGACTTGCGAGCCGGAAACGAAAGCGGCCCAGATCGAAGCGATTCTTTTCGCGCGGAAATATCCTCCCCTGTAGGTGAGGCGGAAAAGCTTTTTTCCTCGGCTCGTCACGCCGTGGAGAAAGAGGACTTCGAAAAAGCGAGAGAACTCCTCGAGAAGATTATAGAAAAGTATACTCACGAGGCACAAGCGCATCATCTTCTCGGCCACGTGATGAGTGCTTTGAACCAGAAGCAGGCGGCGGAAGAACACCTGAAAAAGGCTGTTCAGCTTGATGGCGCAAATCCGGCCTTCATGTTGGACTATGCGGATTTCATTATCGTTGAGTTCGGTAGGGCGGAAGAGGCGAAGGACCTCTACCATCGCTTGTTGGTTGATCAACCTGCGAACGTCGATGTCCTGCTTCGACTAGGCAACATGTATGCCCTTTGCAAGTCCTTTGAAGAGGCCCGTTTTATTTACAGCCGGGTCCTTGCGCTGGCACCCGATCACCCCCAGGCGGTGGAAAATGTCCGCTTCCTGGAGGAGATGGCGGGCCCGGACGCCCCGCAGGACGCCGACGAGCCGTTTTTTCAGCCGTCTGGGGAGACCCCTGCCCCCGCCAAACCCCGGGCCGTGAGCCCGCTCAACGAGTTGCATCTCCATTGCTTTTTTCATGGGGGCGATGAGCAATGGGTCAAACCGCTGGTGGCCCCCGATCTGAAACGGCCCGAGAGGTTCTGCCTCTGGTTTGAGTTGAGCGGCCTCCCGGCCCCGTCCTCGTTACGACTGGATCTGCCCTCATCGACCGGCGCGGTGAGAATCGTTCGCCTGGTGCTGGAACGCGCCACGCGGCCGCCCCTGGATCTGACCCGATGTCTGGTCTCCACGGGCAAATCGTTCGGCGGCCTGAGGTATTTTTTTCAAACGGAACCAAGCCATTTCGCTTTTTCCCCTTTGCCGGAGGAGGAGATCCGGGACGCCAAAAGGCTCAAGGCGGTCCTGGATTACGCAGCACACGGCCCGGCTTCCCTGAGCGCGTGTTTGCAGGAAACGGAGCGCTTGCAGGACACCGTGCAACAAGGAACGATCCTGATCACGAAGCAAAAGGAGACGATCGTCTCCTACGAGCAGGCGCTTCGCGAGGCAAACGAAGCTTTACGTCAGGCGCTGCAGGCGGCCCCCGCGGGGTCGCCCGTCTCCCGCTCGCGCTCCGGTGCCCCGCAGTCGCTCACCGCGATCGAGCCGCTTGGGGGGCAGCCGGGGAAAATCGCCGTCCACGTCCATCTCTATTACCTCGATATGCTCGAGGAAATGATGTCCTGGCTTTCCCGGATGCCCTTCGCCTATGACGCCCTGTTGACCATCACGAGACCGGAGGCGGCGCGCGAGGTCGAACGGGAAGTTCTCCGCCGCGGAGGAGCGAACCAGCGCAAGTTGCAGGTTCAGGTCGTCCCCAACCGGGGCCGGGACATTGCCGCGTTCTTGCACGCCCTGGGTCCCGTTTACCGGCAATACGACTACATCGCCCACGTGCACACGAAAAAAAGCCTCTATTCGGGGAGTGAAAAAACCGGCTGGCGGAATTACCTCCTTAAGTCCTTGTTTTGCGACGAAACGCACATCCGGCGCATTTTCGCGTTATTGGAGAACCACCCCGAGATCGGCCTGGTCTACCCGGAAACGGCAAAAGAGATGCCGTATTGGTGCCACTCGTGGCTTGCCAATCAACGCTCGGCGGCGGATCTTTTCGGCCGGTTGGGGATCGGGTTCGACACCTCCTTCTACATCGACTATCCGGTTGGCTCGATGTTCTGGGCCCGTACCCAAGCGTTGGCCCCGCTGTTCGAGCTCGGGCTGAAATTCGAGGACTTCCCCAGCGAGCCGGCTCCGAACGACGGCACGCTCGCGCACGCGATCGAGCGCAGTTTCTGCATCTCCGCCCATCTGCGGAAAATGACCTTCGCGGTGCTGGACCTGCCCCGCAACAGACTCGCCATCGGTTGCGGGGGGAAAAATCTCGAGCCCTACTGGGCGCAGACGCTACCGCACCTCTGGAATGCTCTCCGCCCGTTTCGCAGGGTTTCCTTTGACGTGTTCGATACGCTGATCACCCGGCCGGTCTTGGACCCGGATCACGTATTCTACCTGGTGGAAAAGCGATTAAAAGCGGTTTGCGGGATCGACGTCGATTTTCTGCCCTTGCGCAAACAGGCCGAGCTCCATGCCCGGAAAAAAAAACGGGGCGATGTCACGCTTGAAGAGATCTATGAATCCATGAAGGCGATCGGCAGGCTTTCCGAGGCGCAGGCCGATCAGATCCGCCGGCTGGAAATCGAAACCGAGGCGAGGCTCTGTCGCGCGCGTGACGGCATGGGGGAGCTGATCACCCGTTTGCTCGACGAGGGAAAAGAATTGACTTATCTCTCGGATATGTATCTCCCCTCGCGGGAGATCGAAGCCCTGCTCCGGCAATGCGGTATCCCCACCGATTCCTGCCGGATCCTCGTTTCCTGCGAAACCGGCAAGCGCAAAGACGACGGGGGGGTCTGGCAGCGGTTCCGCGAAGAGATCGCCGATGTCCACGTCGGGGACAACGAACACGCCGACATGCAAATGGCGGTGGATCACGGCATTCCCTGCTACCACGTCATGAGTCCCCGGCGTCTCGCCGAACTTGTAACGCCCCGGCTCCTTCCGCCGCAATGGCGTCAACCGGAAGCCTCGATCTTCGCGGGGCCGGTCTGGGAGCGGATGTTTTCCTCCCCCTTTGCGCTGCACCGATCCCAAGGGCAGTGGTTCATCGACGACCCGCGGGAAATGGGGTACGCCTGTTTCGGGCCGATTCTTCTCTATTTCACGCTCTGGCTCTATCATCTCGCCCGCAAGCGGAACATTCGGCACCTGCTCTTCCTAGCCCGTGAGGGCTACCTCTTGAAGGAGCTCTTCCAGATCGCCGAGAAGGCGCTCGGGAGCACAGGGATTCGACAAACGTATCTTCTTTGCTCTCGCCGTGCGGTGAGCGTTCCCGCGTTGACCAGCGAGCGGGACATCCTGGAGCTGTTGGATGCGCCTTATCAGGGAAGCTTCGAGAACCTCCTGGTCAGCCGATTCGGCGTCAACCCCGGCCAACCGCCGGGTCCTGCCATGGGGCAGGAAGACCTCCAGCGGGAAGCCGCCTTGCGATTGCCCGAGGACCGGGACCGGATTGCCACCGAACTGTTGAGAATCAAGAAGCGGATTCTCGAAAACGCGGAGCGGGAGCGAAGCGCCTATCTCCGATATTTAAAGAAAAACGCCGCGCTCGATTCCGAGGATGCTGCGGTGGTCGACATCGGCTTTTCGGGCACGATTCAAAAATATCTCGCCCGGCTGACAGGGAAGGCGACGGAGGGGTTTTATTTCGTCACCAGCGAGAGGGCAAAAGGCCACCCACTCGCGAAGGGAATGCACAGTTGCTTCGGCTCTTTCCTCAAGCCCAACTCGGGAAACCCCATTTACGATTATTCCCTGATTCTCGAGTCGGTCTTGACGGCACCGCAAGGTCAATTGCTGCGTTTCGACCCGGACGGAAACGCCGTTTTTGCCGAAAATGTCTACAACGAGGAACAATGGCCCATTCTTCGTTCCATCCACCTGGGGATCATCGATTACGTTCAACACACGATCGGATGGTTCAAGGAGGCGTTGCCGGCATTCGAATCGGCCAAAGAGACGGCGGTCTTTTTCTTCCAGCAGACCGCCGAAAACCCCCAGGTGATCAGCCGATCCCTCCGGGAAACCTTGAAAGTCGACGATGCCTACGTGTCCGGCGGCGTCCGGAGCAGTTTCCATTATGCGCGAGCCGTGGGTGGACGAAGCGGCGGGGAGCCTGCCCACCAAGTTTTTCTCAAGAATTATCTCGCCCAGCGGGCCGGTGAGGATCATCAGCGTTTCCGATCGAAAGCGGAGTTTGAAGATTACTTTCAGCAAATTCGTCATTCCTACGAGGAACGGCTGCTCGCCGAAAAAATTCTTTCCCGGCAAGCAGGCAAGACCGGCCGGCTGGAATGCCAGGGGTGGTGCGACGCCTGTGAATCGAAAACCACCTTTCACTCAGACTGGTCTTTTAGTGAGTCTACGCTTCGCCATCAGGCCTATCTGTTCAACGCCGCCGCTTATCGGGAGTGGTACGGCAAGGTCCTGTTGTTCCGCGATCAGCTCATCTGTGAGCGGTGCCGGCTGAACAATCGGCAACGGGGAGTTCTCTTCACCGCAAAACGGCTCGGGCTGAATCTCTCCGGTCTGCAGGTGTGTGTGTATGAACAGATTACGCCCTTTTACCAGACCCTGTTCAAGATCAACCCGCGGGTTTCCGGCAGCGAGTATCTGGGCTCTGATGTCCAGAAAGGCGCCGTCGTCAACGGCATTCGGCACGAGGACGCGATGGGGCTCACCTATCCGGCGGATTGCTTCGATCTGCTGATTTCGAACGATGTTTTCGAGCATGTCCCCGATCTCCAGGCATCGCTCCGGGAGACCTGGCGCGTCTTGAAACCCGGTGGGGTGTTGATCTTTTCCATTCCCTTCGATCTATCGCGAGACCAAAGCCGCATCCGGGCGGTGTTGCGAAACGGAGTCGTGGAGCATCTGCTGGACCCGGAATACCACGGGAACCCCCTGTCCGAAAAAGGCAGCCTCGTCTTCACCGATTGCGGCTGGGACGTGATCGATCGTTGTCGCGATGCGGGATTCAACGACGCCTTCATGTTTTACTACTATTCCCCCGGACATGCCCTGATCGGGGGCGGCCTGCAGTTCGCCTTCGTCGGGATCAAATGAGCCATCGGTCGCCGGGCGCTAGAAGGAGAAACCGGTGAAGGAAGAAACGAAGGGCGATTGTTTTCTGCCGGCGCAAGGCCACGTGTCTTCCCCGCGGCGGACCCCCCCCGCGACCGGTCCCGCCCCGGGGGGAGGGCGCCCGCTTCTTTCCGTGATCATCCCCCTGCACAACGGCTGCGCCTTGACCCGGAGATGCCTTTCCTCTCTCCTGACGGCGCTGAAAGACGTCCACGCCGAGATCATTCTCGTCGACAACGGCTCCGACGACGAGACTCCCGACTGGCTGGCGGCTCTGCCGGAGGGAATTCGGGTCATACGTAACTCCGAAAATCTCGGTTTTGCGACCGCCTGCAACCAGGGTGCAATGGCGTCCTGCGGGAGATACCTTCTTTTCCTGAACAACGACACCGAAGTATCCCCGGCATGGCTCGCTCCGCTCTTGCAGGCGGTCGAGCAACCCGCGGTCGGCGTGGTCGGATGCAAACTGCTCTACCCCGATGGGACGATTCAACATGCCGGCATTGAGCTGATCCGGGGGGTGCCCGATCACCCGTTTCGATTCGCTCCGTCCGATATGCCCGAGGCCAACCGGCCGCGGGAGATGGACATGGTCACCGGCGCCTGCCTGTTGATCCCGCGCACGCTGTTTTTCCCGCTTCTGGGTTTCGACGAGACGTTTCTCAACGGTGTCGAGGACGTGGATCTCTGCCTTCGGGCCCGGATGGCGGGCTTTCGCGTCTTCTATGAGCCGCGGGCTTCCGCTTTCCACCGGGAGGGACAAACCCCGGGCCGATTTCAGCATGCCCGGCGCAACCTGCAACTCTTTTTCACACGCTGGGGGCAGCGGTTCGATGGACGGGGTGCGTTCCGCACGGACCCCAGCCCGCGGTTGATTCCGGCCTCCCGGAGTCGTCTTCGCGAAAGCCGGCTTTCCATCGTTTGGGAGGGGTCCCAATTTGCTTTGCACTCCCTGGCCAAGGTGAATCGCGAGCTGTGCCGCAGGCTTCTCGAAGAGGGCCATGCGCTGACGCTACTCACGCCGGACCACGAACGCTCATTTCCCGGCGACTCGCCGGTGTGGCAGTGGCTTGCCGCCCAACGAAAAGACGTGAGCCAAGCCCCGGAAGGGGTATGGGTCCGCCACCAGTGGCCGCCCCTTTTTCGGCCGCCGGGGAGCATGCCGTGGGTGATGATTCAGCCCTGGGAATACGGAAGCCTGCCTCGGGAGTGGATTGCCCCCCTGTCCACCCGGGTCGATGAGGTCTGGGTTCCCACGCACTACGTCCGGGATTGTTTCCTGCGGAGCGGAGTCGCCCCCGATCGGGTCGTCGTCGTCCCCAACGGGGTCGACGTCGGCTGCTATCGCCCGGGGCGGAGGCCCTATCCTCTGAAGACCCGAAAGAGCTTCCGCTTCCTTTTCGTCGGCGGAACGATCTGGAGAAAAGGGATCGACATTCTGCTGGACGCCTATGCGAACGCGTTCACCGCAAGGGATGATGTTTGCCTGGTCATCAAGGACATGGGCGGGGATACGTTCTACCGAGGCCAAACGGCCCGGCAGAGAATCCAGGAGTTTGTTTCCGTCCCCGGGCACCCGGAAATTGAGTGCGTGGAGGATCCCATCGCCCGGGAGGAAGACATGGCGGGGCTCTACGCCGCCTGCCACTGCCTGGTCCACCCCTATCGCGGGGAAGGCTTCGGCCTCCCGATCGCCGAGGCGATGGCTTGCGGGTTGCCGGTCATCGTCACCGGCCACGGGGCGGCGCTGGATTTCTGCAACGAAGAAATCGCCTATCTGATTCCCGCTCGGGAAATCCGGCTCCCGGAAAAACGGGTAGGCACTCTGGAAACCGTCGATTACCCTTGGGTTGCCGAAGTCGACCGGGACGCCCTTTGCACCCTGTTGCGGCACGTCGTTCAGGACCGCGAGGAGGCCTCTCGGAAAGGAAAACGCGCGGCCGACTTCGTGGCCGAGCGCTTTTCCTGGGAAAACGCGGTGCACATCGCTCTGAGCCGCTTGCAGGCCCTGGCGGAGAAACCGGTCGCCAAGCCGCGCGCGGCAGGCAGAAGTTCCGGTCAAAAGGCCCCAACACGATATGAGGAACCTGAACTGGCGGTGGTGGTGATCTCCTCGGGCGGCGCTCAGGCCCTTCGCGGATGCCTTCGGAGCCTTTACGCGACGGCCGGCACAAGTTTCTCGCTGCAGGTGCTGTTCCCCGGTGGGGACCTTGCCGGGGAGCGCCAGCCGAAGCGGCTCGCGAAGCGGTTCCCGGGTTGCCAGGCGCATTGCTGCGCACCGGACCGGCTGGCCGAGGCGCTCTCCCGGGTGATCGACTCTGGCAGCAGCCGCTATGTATGTCTCTTGTCCGATGAAATCCGGCTGCTGCCGAACTGGTTCGAAGGGCTGCGCGAGCATCTCGAGGCGGTTCCCGATGGCGGGATCTGGGCCCCGATGATCTTCGGCGGAGGAGGGGTCCAGGGATCCGGGCCGGTTTCGGCAGCGGCGGCCCATCACGCGAAGCGGGTCGAGGCATACCGGCAGCGATATCGGTACCGGCGGATCCCCGTGGATGTTCCCGAACCGTCCTGCCTGCTGTTCAGGCGCGGGTTGATCGCGCAGGTCCCGATCCCGAGCCCCCCCCATCCGGCCCGGGCGGACGGACTTCTCCGCCGCTGGTGTGCAGCGGTCGCCGCCGCGGGTTATGCAAACACCGTTGCCGGCGACGTCTTTGTCGTTGCCGCAAACCCAAGCCCCATGGGCCGCAGGGGCTCCCGTAACGTGTCGGTGCGGTCGCAGGTCCTGCAGTCTTTCCGCAACGGGGACCTGACGGGGGCTCTTTCCCGGCTGGTCCGGTCGATCCAAGACGATCCCCGCCGTGTCGCCAACCATCTGTTTCTGGCGGAGCTTCTCCTTCGGGCCAACCGGCCGCATGAGGCCCTGGAGATCCTCGAGGCTCTGCCGCCGAGCCACGAAGAGGCCGTGCGGGCGGCTCTCTGCGGGCTTGCCTATCGGCTTCTGGGGCGACGGGATCTGGCCGAACAAAAGTCCGCGGAAGCTCTTTGTTCCCCGGGCGGCCATCCCATGGCATGGCGGCTCGCCGGGCTTCTGGCCGAGGATGCCGGCGTGATGGATTCGGCGCAGCATGCCTTCACCGAAGCCATTCGGGTGGACCCCTCCTGGGGGCTTCCGCGGGCGGACCAAAGCCGAGTGCTTCTTGCAATAGGCAAACGGCAAGAGGCCCTCGAGGAGCTTGAGAAGGCCTTTATTCTCTCCCCGACGGAGCCCGAGATTTCCACCGCCTATTTCGAGCGGATGTTCGCCGCCGATCCGCCCCCTCAGGCCGAGGAGCTGTTTCGGGAGGCTGTGCGGTTGCACCCCGAGGACCGCCGGCTTCGTTTCCTGTGGATCGCCGCCCTGTTGAAAAGGGAACGGCACGACGAGGCCATGAACGAGATCGAGGAGGCGATGGCCGTCTTTCCGGTGGACGACGGCATGCTGCAATCCGCCTTGGCGGTCCGCAGGCGGGTCGGCCCGATGGGCCCGAAACCGGCCGGTTCGTCGCCCCCGCGGGTCTCCGCTTGCCTGATCGTCAAAAACGAAGAAAGCCGTCTCCCTCGTGCGCTCCTAAGCCTGCGCGGGCTGGTCGACGAAATCATCATCGTGGACACCGGCTCGACGGATCGCACGCGACCGATCGCGGAAGCGCTGGGCGCACGGGTCTTCGCGACCGCATGGAACGACGATTTCGCCGCCGCCCGCAATGTCGGCCTCGCGCAAGCCAGTGGGGAATGGATCCTCATCTTGGATGCAGACGAAGAAATCGCACCCCAGGACCATGAAACCCTCCGGCGACTTGTCACATCGCGGCGGAACAAGAAGGCGGCGTTCCGCCTGACGACGCGCAACTATACCGAAGAGTGCGGTGCACGGGGTTGGGTCGCCAACGACGGGAGTTACCCCGACCTTGAAAGGGGAAGCGGGTGGTTCCCGAGCGCCAAGGTGCGGCTTTTCCCGCGGGATCCGCGCATCCGCTTCGTCTACCCGGTGCACGAGGTGGTCGAACCGACCCTGCGGGAACTCGGCATCCCGATTCTCGAAGGGGATGTCCCCATCCATCATTACGGCCGGCTGGACAAGGCCCGGCTGATCGAAAAAGGGAAAACGTATCTCTCGCTCGGTCTGAAAAAGCTCGATCAACTGGGCGATGACCCGACCGCCCTGCGCGAACTGGCCGGCCAGGCGGCGGGGATCCAAGACTACGAACTGGCGTTGCGTCTCTGGGAGCGATTGCTCGCCGGCCACCCCGAGGATGCCGCGGCGTGGATGAACGCGGGCTTCGCCGCCCTGCGCTGCGAGCGGCTCCCCCAGGCGATCGCCTGCTCGAAACGGGCGCTCGCGCTCGACCCCGCGATGCGCGAGGCCGCGCTCAACCTGGCGGCCGGCCACTGGGCCTCGGGCGATCTCGAAGGCGCCGAAGAGGTCCTCGTGCGGCTGCTCGCGAATGAAGCGGATTACCCCCCGGCTCTCTGCCGCATGGCCGCCTTGCGCTTCGCCCAGGGGAAAGCCGAAGAGGCGCTTTCCCTTGCGCGGCGGCTGCGCGCCCTCGGCTTCGATCTTCAGGGCGCCTTCCGCGAACTGGCCGCCGAGCTGCGCCACGGGGGGCGGGAGGACCTGGCCCGGCTTCTCCTCGAGCGCTGGGAGGATGCAGGCGAGCGCGGCGCGGGAATCAGGCATCCTTTCCCGACACAGGATCCTTCCGCGGCGGAGAAAGGGCCTCTTCTCCCCTCCCGCCGTACCGAAGCGCAGGCCAAGGCCGCGCCGGCTGCTCTTCCTTGAGCCGAGGCTGCACCGCCGATGCGTGAAGGGCATCCCCAGGACATCGTGGGCCGATCGCAGCGGCTCTACGCCATGGGCCGCTGCGACGAGGCCGTCGGCCTGCTCTCCGCCTGCCTCGAGCGCGAGCCGGGAAATGACGCGGTCCGGGTGGCGCTCGCCGGTCTGTTGCTCGATTCCGAGCGGGCCGAGGATGCCCTCGCCGTCCTTGCGGCAGGCCCGCCCCCGGAGAGCGACCCAAGGTTCTTTCTTCTTCGAGGGCGGTGCCTGCTTCCGCTTGGGCAAGCCTCCCAGGCCGCGGAAATCGCAGACCGCCTTCTCGCGGCCGACCCTCAACACCTCGCGGCGCTGTGCCTTAAGGGCGAGGCGCTCCTTGCCGCTTCGCAGCCCGCCGCGGCTGAAGAGCATTTCCGCCGCGCGCTCGATCTCGACCCCCAATGCGCCGCGGCCTGGTATGGCACCGCACGGTGCAGGCTCGCGCTTTGCCCGGGGGAAAACGTTCTGGACGCCCTTGAGCGGGCCGTTTGCGCCGACCCGGGATCGCGGGCCGGCACGCTCGCCTTTCACGCCGCGTGCCTGCGCTGGGACGCGCTCGAACGCGGCCTTTCAGTATACGAGGGCGTGCTGGGACGGGAGCCCTTCCACCGGCGGATCCGCTTCCTGCGGATCGAGCTTCTCCTGCGGCTGGGCCGCCGAAGCGAGGCCATGTGCGCCGTGGAAGATGCGCTCGCCGATTTCGGAGGCGACGAGGGGCTTCTTGCCGCGGCCTTAGGGCTTCGAGCATCGCTTGGCCCCAAACGCCCCCCGGCAGGGGCGCGGGCGACGGTCTCGCTTTGCATGATCGTGAAAGACGAAGGGGAAACCCTTCCGCGCTGTCTCCGCAGCGCGCGCGATTTCGTGGACGAAATCATCGTCGCGGACACAGGCTCGAACGACCGCACGCCGGATCTGGCCGCGATCTTCGGGGCAAAGGTGTTTTCTGTTACCTGGGAGGACGATTTTTCGGCCGCGCGCAACGCCTCCCTTACGAAAGCATCCTGCGACTGGATCCTCGTCCTCGACGCCGACGAAGCGCTATCGCCTTTAGATCTCCCAGCTTTTCGCACGCTCCTTGAGAGTCATCCCCGAAGAGATTGCGCCTTCCGCGTCCGGACGCGGAATTACTCCTATGACGCAAACGCCGTCGGTTTTGTTGTTAACCGCGGTGAGTTTCCGGAGGAGGCGGGCCTGGGGTGGTTTCCCAGCGACAAGGTGAGGCTTTTCCCGAACGACCCGCGCATCCGCTTTCGCTTCCCGGTGCACGAGCTGGTCGAGCCTTCGCTTGCGGCCGCGGGGATCCCCATCAGGGATGGCCCTCTCCTCGTGCACCACTACGGGACGCTCCGGGTAGAGAGGACGGCCTGCAAGACGCAGGCCTACCGCCGGCTCGAGGAAAGAAAATTCCAAGGGGAAAAAGCGCGCACGGCCGCCCTGCGCGAGGCCGCGATCCAGGAGGCCAGGCTCGGTCGCCATCGGGAGGCGATCTCCCTCTGGAGGCGGTTTGTGCGCCTCAAGCCCCGATCGGCCGAGGCCTGGTTGAACCTGAGCGGCTGTTACTGGAACACGGCCGAATACGACGAAGCCGCCGCCTGCGCCGCGCGGGCCTTAAGGATCGACCCGCGGCTCAGAGAAGCCCGCTTCAACCTGGCCTATGCCCGGCTGCTTCAAGGGGACGGGCGAAAAGCGTTTCAAGTTCTGGAGGGGCTGGTCGCGGCCGAGCCCGACTATGCTCCGGCCCGCTTTCTTTTGGGAGTGGCCGCGGCCGGCCTGGGGGAGGAGGAGCGGGCGGCCGAGGCCTTTTCGTTCCTTGCGAAATCACCCTTCGGGCCGGCGCTGGGCGAGGCCCTGCGGGAGGCAGGAAGACGGCTTTCTTCCGCCGGCCGCAGGCTCGAGGCTGGACGCCTCGCAACGTGGATCGACCGGCAGGCCTCGGCCGCGGATGCCGCGGCGGGGTAGGGGGTCCGCGGGGCGATCGCCGACCGGCGCGACTCCTTTACCCCGCGGTTCAGGCGGCCGCCGCCTTCTCGGAGAGCGGCCGGCTTCGCAGGCCGGCGGCGATGTTGCGGTTGATCTCGATCAGGATGGTCAGCTTCTCGGGCTTCGGCTCGGCCAGGATCTCGAGGGTCCGCCGGTCGATGAAGAGGCTGAGTCGCAGGAGGTCGATTTTCAGCGCTTCCGGAAGCGGGTTCTCTACCTTTTCGAGCTCCGCCTGAAATACGGTCCAGATGCGCTGGTTGTACTTGAGGGCGGCGTGCAACCGGTCGCCTTGTTCCTTCTCCCCCCAGCGGTCCCGGCACTGCTGCAGCCGGAGTGCCGCCTTCTCCAGGACTTCGGCCTCGAGATCGCGGCCGTTCTGGGTCACCCGCCGCACCTGGTCATAGTGTTTGAGCGCCGCCGGATACACGGGATAAGACCTCCTCTTCGTAGTCGATCAGTTTGCGCGTGAGCTTGAGCGCCTGGTAGTAGCGCTGCCGCAGGATCTGCTCGTTGATGGCATCGATCAGGAAAACCGTGCTCGGCGCCGCCTGAACCACGTCGCGGACCAGGCTCCAGTAAAGGCGGGTGTAGGCCGCAAGGTTCCCCTCATCGATGTACATCAGCTGGATCGTGTAATAGATGCGGCGGCAGGGCGAGTCCGCCTGCTCCTCGGTCAGGATGTCTTTTTCGCGGAGGATGGGGACGCGGTTTTCGATCAAAAGATCGCAGGACGAGGGGCCGCCGTTCATCACGACGGCACCGCCCAGGATCATCCGTTCGCCGGGTTTGAGGCTGAGTTTTAGCGCCATGCCCTCAAGGGCCTTCCGCCGCGGACGTTTCCGGGAAAGGCGCGGCGGGAGGGAAGCCCTCCCGCCGCGGAGAAGGTTAGAAGAGCCTCAGGACCGACTGCGCCGCCTGCGAGGCGAGGCTGAGCGAGGTGGTGCCCAGAGCCTGGCGCGTCTGGAGCATGAGCATGTTCGCTCCCTCCTCGTTCATGTCGGCGTTGGTGAGATTGGCTGCACCGTCCTTCAAGACGTTGATCATCCCCTGGGTGAATTCCTGGCGCGCGGTGATGATCGAGAGGTTGTTGGCGAGCTTGCTCGACTCTGTGCGCAGCGTGATCGTGGCGTTGTCGAGCGCGGTGATCGCGGCCTCGATGTTGGCCGTGCTGATCGCTCCGCCCGAGACCCAGGCGCTGGTCGTGGAGCTCACGAGACTGAGCCCCGTGACCGCGGAGGCGTCGAATCCCTGGAGGCTCAGGCTGGATTGCCCGGTTTCGTCGAACTTGACCGTGAGGGTCGATCCGGGATCCGTCGGGGCTTTCAGGAGGTTCACGCCCTTGTAGCCGGAGTCGGCGACCATCAGGTCGATCTGGTCGAGCACCTCGTCGTACTGCGTGGCGAGCGTCGAAGCCGCCGCCGTGGTGTCGGCCGAGAGGGCGCTCGTCGCCAGGGATTTCGCGGCGGCGATCAGGGTCTTGATCGACTCGATGCCCGTGTCGGCCGCCTTGACGAGCTGGACCGCCTCGGACATCTCGTCCTTCCGCGAGGCAAGGTCGGTGGCTCGCTGCTCGTGGGCGACCGCGGTGAAGTAGGCGACGGGGTCGTCCAGCGCGCTGTTGACCTTTTTCCCGCTGGCCAGGCGCTTCTGGGTCACTTCCATGAAGCTGTTGGTCTGCTGCAGGCTGACGAGGTTCGCCCGCATGCCCGAGGTCAGGGTGATGGGTTGCATGGCCATGGTGTTCGATCTCCTTTTCTAGTGGGTTCGCCCCGGCCTTCTGGCCGGGGGCCTACATTCCGCTTGAGTGTCCTGGAACGGCTTCGGCGTCTCGGGGCTCCTCCTTTCCTTCGCCTCCTTTCCCGCCCGCGATTGCGACGCCTACGCTGGGATTATCGGAGGCGGGGGGGAAAACTTTAGTTTTTTTTCGCGGCCGCTTTCGATGGGCGGGAAGGCGGCGCGGCAAGGGGCTTCCGGGGGGCATCCGGCTGTGATACAATTGAAACGGTGTCTTCTGCAGCCTGATAGTGTCCGCGCCCGGTGAAGCGATGATCCTTGCGGTTGACGAACTCGAACCCGGCATGGTTCTCGACGAGGCCGTGCGCACCCACCAGGACCAGCTGCTCCTCGAGGCGGGGCGGCGGGTCACGGAACGCTCGATCAGGCTTTTCAAGACCTGGGGCATCCGGCGGGTCGCCGTGCGCCTGCCGGGGGAAAAGGCGAAAGTCGCCGTGTCCCAGGCCACGCCGGAGGACGAGGAGGGGATCCCCTGGCGCCTGAAAGACCGCTGCGGCGGGGGATGGGACGACCCCGTGATGCGTGAGCTCCTGCGCGCCGCGGCGCGCCAGCTCCGCCTGCGGCGGCCGGCGAGCGAAGGCTGAGATGTCCCGCCCCGCACTCCGGCGCGAACTGCCGCGCATCGAGGATTTGCCCACGCTTCCGCGCACCGTGCTGCGGATCACCGAGCTGATCAACGACCCCGCCACCTCGGCGCGCGATCTCGCCCGCATCATCGCCGAGGACCAGGTCCTGACCGCGCGGCTGCTCAAGCTCGTGAACTCGTCCTTCTACGGGTTCCGGCGCAAGATCGCGACCGTGACCGAGGCCGTGCTGATGATCGGCTTCGAGGCCGTGCGCAACCATCTGCTGACGACCTCGGTCTTCGATCTCTTCCCCTCGCGCTCCCCCGCGCTGCGCCGCGGCCAGGAGCTCCTCTGGGACCACTCGCTTGGCTGCGCCGTGGCCGCCAAGGCGATCGCCGCCGCGATGCGCCGCGACAACCTGGAGGAGATCTTCGTCGCCGGGCTGCTCCACGACATCGGCAAGATCGTCCTGATCGCGAAGTTCCCCGCCGAAGCCGAGGCCGTGGCCGCGCGCGTCGCCAGGGGCGCGGCCATCCTCGAGGCCGAAGAGGACATCCTCGGCTGCACCCACGCCGCGGTCGGCCGCCGGCTGGCCGAGCACTGGAACCTCCCGTCCGCCCTCGCCCAGGCGATCGAGGGACATCACCCCCCCTTCGCCGGGGGCGCACCCGATGAGCAGGCGGCGATCGTGCACCTCGCCGACATTCTGGCGAGGGTGCTCGAGCTCGGCTCCGGCGGCGACGACCGCATCCCGGCGCTCGACCCGGCGGCCTGGCGCACGCTCAGGCTATCACCCACGGCCTTCGACGCCATCCTGGCCTCCACGCTCGCCGATTTCGACGACATCGGCTCCTTTCTGCGGTAGCAGATTCCGCTGAAGTTTTTCCCGGACCCGGCCGATAAGGGCATTGCCGGCGCCGCCTGGTTTCCCCGGACGCGCCGCAAACGAAGCGGAGAAAAGGGCAGGGAGGGATATGACGGAGCTCGATCGCCTCGATTTGAAGGGGTTCGTTACGAACAGCGTGCAGCGCGTCTTCCAGACCATGCTGTCGATGTCGCTGACACCCGGTGAGCCGCCGCCCCGCGAGCGGATCGCCGACGGGCGGCACATCGTCGGGACCGTGGGGTTTGCCGGCACGGTCATGGGCAACGTCAACCTGTTCGTCAGCCTCGAGTTCGCCCGCGAGATGACGGCCGCCATGCTCGGCGTCCCCGCCGAGGAGGTCGGGGGCGAGGAGGAGGTCAAGGACGTCGTCGGCGAGGTCTGCAACATGGTGGGCGGGGATCTCAAGTCGCGTCTGTGCGACGCGGGGTTTCCCTGCTCCCTGTCGATCCCGACGATCACCTTCGGGGAGAACTTCCACATCGAATCGAAGGGCTGGGTGCGGCAGGAGCGGCTGGGCTTCCAGAACAGCCGCCACCCGGCCCTGCTCGAAGTCTACGTCAAAATCTCAACCTAGCGCATCCGGAGGCACGACATGGCATTGAAGGTCTTGACGGTCGACGACAGCAAGACGATCCGCATGATCGTCAAGAAGGCGTTCCAGCCCTTCGACTGCACGCTGATCGAGGCCGAAAACGGCGTCGAGGGGCTCGCCGCGGCGACGCGCGAAAAACCCGGCCTCATCATCCTCGACATCACCATGCCCGTGATGAACGGGGTCGAGATGCTCGACCGCCTCAAGGCGGACGCCGACCTGAAGGACATCCCCGTCATCATGCTGACGGCGGAGTCCGGCAAGGACAACGTCGTCAACATCGTGAAGAAAGGGGTCCGGGACTACATGGTCAAGCCCTTCAAGGGCGAGGACCTGATCGCGCGCGTAAGGAAGATCCTGCCGCTTGCGGAGCGCGCGACCGAGGAGAGCCCCGAGGCGAAGCCCGCCAAATACTTCACCCGGATCGACGACATCATCGTGCTCACCCTCCCCGCCAAGGTGACGCGCCCCGTGACCGTGGAGATCGAGGGCTCGCTGCAGTCCAAGGTCAAGGAGATGAGCGAGGCGAGCCTCAAGAAGCTCATCCTGGACATGGGGGGGGTCACCGAGACGAACGTGTCGCTGATCAAGCTCATCATCAGCTCGATCCAGCAATGCCAGAAGTCGGGCATCGCCGTGAAGCTCGTCGCCACCCCGAAGCAGGGGGAAGAACTCAAGGGGTTCCAGGAGACGAGCGCCCTTTCGGTGACGCACTCGATCGAGGAGGCGAAGACGGCCTTTTGAAATCCGCCCGGCCCCGGCCGCTTCGCAAAATGAAAACGGCCTTTGCATTCTGCACATCCCGGCCGTCCTGCGCCGGAAGGCGCCCGCTCCGGGCCCGCCGCGGCGCGGCCGCCAGGGTGTCCCGGGGCCTCAAGGCGAAAGAAACGATCGCGATTCTGGGTCGTTAGCGGCCTGCCGCCCCGCCTCCGCCCCGTTTGCGGATCAGACCCTTCCCGGGGCCGGGCGATGAGGCAAGGGGCCGGCGGAACCGCCTTGCCTTGCAATCTGCAAATCCCTTGCGGTCCCCGGGTCTTCGCCGGGCGGGGCCGCCCCCTTTCCCGGTCGCGCGCGGATCCCCGCGGTACCTGAGCGGCCGCCGCTAAATCTTGTGCCCGCCTGCTCCGCCCCCACCCCACCGGTTGCAACGCACCCCCGGGCCGCCCTCCTCCCCGTCCGGCGGCCCGACGCCGGTGTCGAACGCTTGACGGCTGCGGCATGGATGTTGCTTTGTGCCCTCGACGTCGCCGGTTTTGACGCCGCCCGACTCCTCTTTTGACGGCGTCCGCGTCGCTTCCGGCTGCGGGTCACGAACCCGCGGTTCAACGACTGACGATCGAGGAGGCTTTCCCGTGCAGAACTCCGCCGTCCGCAAGCCCCCCTCCGAGCAGCTCGATCTCTTCACCGCCGCTCCGGCCGCCGCCCCCCCGCCCGAGCCCTCCGGGGCCTGCCGCTACGACGAGATGATCGGCTACGGGGCGCGCATGCGCGGGATCTTCGATCTGATCGAGCGCGTCGCCGACTGCGACAGCACGATCCTGATCCACGGCGAGACGGGAACCGGCAAGGGCCTCGTCGCCCGCGCGATCCACCGCAAATCGCGGCGCCGGGACAAACCGTTCATTTCCATCAACTGCGGGGCGATCCCCGAAAACCTGCTCGAAAGCGAACTCTTCGGCCACGTGAAGGGGGCCTTCACCGGGGCGACGGCGAACAAGCCGGGCAAGTTCGAGCTGGCCGACGGCGGCACGGTCTTCCTCGACGAGATCGGCGACATGAGCCCCGACCTCCAGGTGAAGGTGCTCAAGGTGCTGGAGGAGGGGGAGTTCGAACCCGTGGGCGGCTCGAAGACGGTCCGCGTGGACGTGCGCATCCTCGCCGCCACGCACCGCGATCTCTCCGAGGAGGTGCAGAAGGGGAACTTCCGCGAGGATCTCTTCTACCGCCTCTACGTCATCCCCCTTTCCCTTCCCCCCCTGCGCGAGCGCCGCGAGGACATCCCCCACCTGGTGGACTACTTCATCGCCCAGGCGAACTGCAAAAACCGCCGCAGCGTGGAAGGCATCGACGGGGAGGCGCTCGAACGGCTGAAAAGCCACGGCTGGCCCGGCAACGTCCGCGAACTCAAGAACCTGATCGAGCGCCTGATCGTTCTCAAGGGCACAGGAAAGCTCGGCCTCGAGGACCTGCCGGCCGATCTCCTCGGCAAGGGGCGGCCGGCCGCATCCCCGCCGGCGATCGAGCTGACCGACGAGGGGATCTGCCTGAACAGCGCCGTGACCGAGTTCGAGAAGGCCCTCATCCTGCAGTCGCTCGAGAAGACCCGCTGGGTCAAAAACAAGGCCGCGAAACTCCTGCACCTCAACCGCACGACCCTCGTCGAAAAGATCAAGCGCCACCGCCTCACGCCCGCCGGCGCGGTCGAACCCGAGGAGGACTGACTCCCCGCCCGCCGCCCTCCATGGCATGGGAATTGCTCCACTTCCCGCTCCGGAGCCTGCGGGCAGGCTCCGCGGCCGGGTCGCGCCCGACAGGCGCACCCGGCCCCGCGGAAGGGCGATCTCGCCGATGAACGACGAACGGGTGATTCTCTTGCTCGAGCCGGACGGTGCCCTGCGGGCCGGGTTGCGGCACAGCCTCGAGGGCGGTGGGTTCCGCGTGCGCGAGGCCGCGGAGCTCGGCGCCGGGGGGCTGGCCCGCGAAGCGGGGGAGGGGGTGGCGCTCGTGGTCGCGCGCGACGGGGCGGCCGGCGGCCGGCGGGAAGTCTTCGCCTGGGCCTCCCGGTTCGACCCCCCGCCGCCCGTGATCCTCACGAGCCCCCGGCCGGGGATCGCGGAGGCCGTCTCCGCCGTGCGCGAAGGGGCCTGCGATTACCTCGCGCTCCCGGCCGCACCGGAGTTGCTGCTCTCCTCGGTGCGCCGGGCGCTGCCGCCTGTGCGGCCGGATGCGCCGCAGCCTGCGGGTCCGCCCCCCGAGGGCGCGAAACCCTTTCTCACGCGCGACCCGCGGCTCCTCGAGGTGCTCAAGACCGCACGGCGCGTCGCCCGCAGCACGGCGACCGTCCTCATCCGCGGCGAGAGCGGGACGGGCAAGGAACTCCTCGCCTCCTTCATCCACCGCCACGGGCTGCATCCCGAGGAACCCTACGTCGCCGTGAACTGCGCGGCGCTTCCCGAAACCCTTGCCGAAAGCGAGCTCTTCGGCCACGAGCGCGGCGCCTTTACCGGCGCCGTGGCGCGCAAGATCGGCAAGTTCGAGCTCGCCGGGCGCGGGACCCTCGTGCTCGACGAGATCGGCGAGATGCCCCTCCCGCTGCAGGCGAAGCTGCTCCGGGCGCTCCAGGAGCGGGCGATCGACCGCCTCGGGGGGACCTGCCCGGTGCCGGTCGCGGCCCGGCTCATCGCCATCACCCACCGCGATCTCGGCTGCGCCGTCGCCGCGGGCGCCTTTCGCGAGGATCTCTACTTCCGCATCCAGGTGGTCGAGCTCGTGATCCCCCCCTTGAGGGAGCGGCCGGCCGACATCCTGCTGCTCGCCGACCATTTCCTTGCCCGCTTCGGCGCCCGCCACGGTCGCGCCGCGCTCGGCTTCACCGAGGAGGCCCTCCGGGTCCTCACCCGCCACGAGTGGCGCGGCAACGTCCGCGAACTCGAAAACCGGGTCGAACGCGCGGTCCTGCTCGCCGAGGAGGGCCGGATCGGCCCCGAGCACCTGGGGATGGCCGAAGAGGCCGGCCGGGCGCTTTCCCAGCCCACGCCCTTTTCCTTCCGGCCCGGGACGACGGTTTCGGAGATGGAGCGCCAGCTCATCCTGAACACGCTCCGCCAGGTGAACCACAACCGCACGCGCGCCGCGGAATTGCTCGGGATCAGCATCCGCACCCTGCGCAACAAGCTGCGCGAGTACCGCGCCGCGGGGGAGGAAGCCGGCCGGGTGCAGGCGGCCCATCCGGGTTAAACGGGATGGAACGAAACTTGCTGCAACATGCTTTCACGAACGGCGGGCCGGGGACCGGGCCGGCCCGGGGGGAGGAGGTCTGATTCATGCCGCAACCGACGGGACTCTTCGACGGGAACCTCGCCCTGCTCGAGCGCGCGCTCAGTCTGCGCTCGGCGCAGCACCGCACCCTCTCCGCCAACATCGCCAACGCCGACACCCCCCATTACAAGGCCTTCGAGGTCGCCGTGGAGGAGGCGCTCGCGCGGATGCGGCCGGCCGCGGGCAGGCTCGCGCTCGCGCGCACGGACGCGGGGCACCTTCCGGCGGCCGCCGGCGCCGCCCGCGAGAGGCCGCCGCTTCGGGTCGCGGCCCCGCCCGCCTTCAGCCTGCGGGCCGACGGCAACACGGTCGATCTCGACCGCACCATGGGCGCCCTCTCCGAGAACGCCCTGGCCTACAAGACCTCGGCCCAGCTCGCCGCCTCGAAACTCAAGGGGCTGCGCAACGTGATCATCGGAGGCAAATGACCATGGATCTCTACGACGCGATGCGCACGAGCGCATCCGGGCTCTCGGCCCAGAGGCTGCGCATCAACCTGATTTCGGCCAACCTCGCCAACGTCCACACCACCCGGACCCCGGAGGGCGGGCCCTACCGGCGCAAGGAGGTGGTCTTTCAGGCCGCCGGCGGGGCCTTCGGCGACGCCCTGCGCCGGGCCGCCGCGGGCGGGCCCCCCGGCGAGGTGCGGCCGCTCAAGATCGTCGAAGACGTGCGCCCGCCGGTGCTCAAGTACGACCCCGGGCACCCGGACGCCGACGAAAACGGCTATGTGGCCCTGCCCCACGTGAACGTGATGGAAGAGATGGTGAACCTGATGTCGGCCACGCGCAGCTACGAAGCCAACCTGAACGCCGTGCGCGCGGCGCGCGACATGGCCCTCAAGGCCCTGGAGATCGGCAAATGAACCTGGACGCGATCGGTGCATCGTGGTTGCCCCAAGGGGCCCCCGGCCTCCCGGCCGCGGCCCCCCGCCCCGAACCAGCCGGCGAAGGCGGCGCCTTCGGCCGTCTTCTGGTGCAGTCCCTCGAGCGCGTCAACGGCATGCAGCGCGAGGCCGAGCGGGCCGTGGAGGATTTGACGATCGGCCGTCAACAGGACGTGCACTCCGTGATGATCGCCGTCGAGAAGGCGGGGATCGCCCTCGAGCTCGCCCTCCAAATCCGCAACAAACTGCTCAACGCCTACGAGAGCCTGATGCGCCAGCAGATCTAGCGCTACCTCCCGGGGGGAGCCTCCGATGGCCACGGTGTCGCAAGTCGTTCAACAGGGGCTCGCCGCGCTGCGCGGGATGAACCCGTCCCGCCGCGCGGCGCTGATCGTGCTCACGGCCGGGACGGCCGTGGGTCTCACCCTGCTCGCTCTCTGGGGGGGCGGGGTGGACATGCGGGTCCTCTACACCCAGCTCGACCCCCAGGACGCGGGGGCCGTGATCAGCCGCCTCAAGGAGATGAAGATCCCCTACCGGCTCGAGGGCGACGGCCGCACGATCGCGATTCCCGCCCCGAGCATTCCCGAGGTGCGCATGCAGCTCGCCTCCGAGGGGCTGCCCCAGGGAGGGGGCATCGGCTTCGAGGTCTTCGACAACACCCGCCTCGGGATCAGCGAATTCGCCCAGAACGTCAATTTCCAGCGGGCTCTCCAGGGGGAGCTCGCCCGCACGATCGCCCGCATCGCCGAGGTCGAAAGCTGCCGCGTGCACCTGGTGATGCCGGAGAAATCGCTCTTCGTCGGCGAGGAGCGGCCCGCCTCGGCCTCGGTCGCCGTGAAGGTGAAACCCGGCCGGCGCCTGAGCGCGGAGCAGGTGAGCGGCATCGTGCACCTGGTCTCCTCGAGCGTCCCGCGCCTGGCGCCCGACCAGGTGACGGTCGTCGACCAGAGCGGCAAGCTGCTCGCCGGGCCGCGCGGCAAGCTCTTCCCGGGCGCGGTCCACCCCGACCACTTCGAGTACCAGGCCCAGGTCGAAAAGGCGCTCGAGGCGCGGGTGCGCTCCATGCTCGAGCAGGCCCTCGGGGAGGGCAAGGCCGTCGTGCGCCTGGCCTGCGAGATGGATTTCCGGCGGGCGGAAAAGACCGAGGAGCAGTTTTTGCCCGAAAACCGGGTGATCCGCAGCGAGCAGAGCCTGAGCGAATCCTCGCGCAACGCCGAGGGCCCGCCCCAGGGGGTCCCCGGCATCCGCTCGAACGCCCCCGGCCCCGACCTCTTCCAGAACCAGGCGGCCGCGCCCGGCGGCGGCGCAAGCTTCGAGAAGCAGGACCGCACGGTCAACTACGAGATCGGCAAGGTCACCCAGCGCGTGCTCGAGCCCGTGGGCAAGCTGATGCGCGTCTCGGTCGCGGTCCTCGTCGACGGGACCTATCGGAGCGTCCCCCAGAAGGGCGGGGAGCCGGTGCGCGAGTTCGTGCCGCGAAGCCCCGAAGAGCTCCAGAAGATCGAGGCGCTCGTCAAGCGCGCCGTGGGCTTCGACGCCGAGCGCGGCGACAAGGTCGAGGTGGTGAACATCCCCTTCCAGGCGGCCGAGGGGGTCTTCGCCGACGCCGCCCAGGCCCCTTCAGGCTGGAAAGCGGCCCTCGAGGGGGTCGTCCCGTACGTCAAGCCCGGCGCGATCGGGCTCTTCCTGCTCCTCCTCTTTTTCTTCTTCGTGCGGCCGATCATCCGCTGGCTGACCGACTCCGTCTCCTCGGAGGTGGAGATCGTGAAGCAGCTCCCGATGCGCTTGGGGGATCTCGAGCAGGAGCTCGCCGGGGTGAAGAGCCTGCCCTCCCTCAACCAGGCCTCGCTGCTCGTCGCCAGCGACTCCGAGGCCTCGCTCGGGGCCGTGCGCAACTGGCTCAAGGAGAACGGCTGAGCCCCGGAGCCTGAACGATGACCACCCTGCCCGCAGAATCCGTGCCTCTCCCGGGGTCGCTCAAGGCGGCGATCCTCGTGCGCTCGATGGGGGAGCAGGCCGCGGCCGGTCTCCTCAGCCGGCTGACCGCGGAGGAGCGCGAGCGCATCCAGCGCCACCTCAAGCAGATCGGCACACCGCCGCCGGAGCTGGTCGACCGCGTGGCCCGCGAGTTCACCCTGCTCGCCCGCCAGGGACGCGGCGGGGCGGGCGCCCCGGCCGCGACCCCCGCCCCCGCAGGCCCCCCCTCCGCGGCGGCGGGCGGCCCGGGCGAGACCGAGGGCATGAAGGCCCTCTCCGCGCTCAGCGCGGAGGAGGTCTACGAGATGATCAAGGACGAGCACCCGCAGACGATGGCGATCGTCCTGATCCATCTCAAGACCGCCGTCGCCAGCGAGGTCCTCTCGCGCATGCCCGATGAGATCAAGACCGACGTGGCCCTGCGCGTCGCCGGCATGGACAAGGTCGTCGGCTCCATGGTCGAGGAGGTGAACCGCGTCTTCCAGGAGCTCCTGCGCAACAAGAAGGGCTCGACGGCGAGCGTCAAGGGCGGCATCGACCGCCTGGCCGAGATCCTCAACCAGACCGACGAGATCTCCAGCGAACTCATCCTGAACGAGATCGAGGAGGCCAACCCCGAGCTCGCCGCCCAGATCAAGCAGAAGATGTTCGTCTTCGAGGACCTCGTCCTGGTCGACGACCGCGGCTTCCAGAAGCTCTTGCGCCGTGTCGAGACCAAGGAACTGGCGGTCGCCCTCAAGGCGGCCTCCGACGAGGTCAAGCAGAAGGTCTTCAAGAACATGTCCGAGCGGGCGGCCGAGATGCTGCGCGAGGAGATGGAGACCCTGGGGCCGGTGCGCATGAAGGAGGTCTCCGACGCCCAGCAGGCGATCACGGCGATCATCCAGGAAATGGAAGCCAAGGGCGAACTCATCATCAGCGGCAGACGCGGCGAGGAAATCGTCTCCTGACCGGAGGGGGTCGGCATGCAACCCAGGCGCCTCGACGAGGCGGGCTACGCCTTTCCGGAGATCGCCGCCGCGGCCGCGGCCGAGGGCCGCCGCCACGGCGAGGCGGCCGCGCCGTTCCGCCGCACGGCGCCGGGGCAGGCGGTGTGCGGCGGCTTCGGGCCCCCGGAGGCCGGCCGCCGCAAGACGCCCGCCGATCTCGAGCAGGAGGCCTACTGCCGCGGGTTCTCCGACGGCGAGCAAAGCGGCTTTGCCCGCGGCGAGGCGGCCGGCCGCGAGCGGGCCGCCGCCGAGCTCGCCCCGCTGCTCTCCAGCCTGAAGGGGATCCTGGCCGAGCTCGAGGGGCTGCGGGAACGGGTCGTGCGCGGGGCCGAAGGGGAGATCGTGCGCTTTGCGCTCGAAGTGGCCCGGCGCGTCGTGGGGCGCGAGGCGCGATCGGGGACCGAGGTCGTCGGAGCGATCGTCTCCGGGGTGCTCGGCCGTCTCGAGCACGCCGAGCGCATCACCTTGCGGCTCAACCCGGAGGATCTCGAGCGCCTCAAGCGCAGCCAGGCCGAGCTCGTCGCCGCCTGGACGCGCGGGGGCAGGGTGCGGCTCGAGGCCGATCCCGCCGTGACCGCCGGGGGCTGCCTGGCCGACTCCGACTGCGGGGACATCGACGCCCGGCTCGAGCACTGTTTCGCCGTGGTGGAAAAGGCCCTGCTCGGGGAACGGGCGTCCCCGGCCCCGCCGGAGGGATAGCGCGGCCATGGCCACCCAGGCGGACCTCGGGCCCTACCGCGCACGGCTCAGGGCGATCGACCCGCTCGAGCCGCGCGGCCGCGTCATCCAGGGGGTCGGCATGGTGGTCGAGGCCGCCGGGCCGGCCTGCCGCCTGGGCGCCGTGTGCGAGATCCACACCCCGCAGAGCGCGCGGCCGCTTTCGGCCGAGGTGATGGGCTTTCGCGACGGCCGGGTGCTCCTCCTGCCGCTCGAGGAAATCCGCGGCATCGGTCCCGGCTGCCGCGTGGTGGCGCGCGAGGAACGGGCCGCGGTGCGCGTGGGCGACGATCTGCTCGGCCGGGTGATCGACGGCCTGGGCTCCCCGATCGACGGCCAGGGCCCCGTGGCCGGCTCCGCCGACTACCCCCTCTACGCACCCGCCCTGAACCCGCTCTTGCGCCGCCGCATCACCCAACCTCTCGACCTGGGCGTGCGCGCGATCAACACGCTGCTCACCGTCGGCTGCGGGCAGCGGATCGGGATCTTCGCCGGCTCCGGCGTGGGGAAAAGCGTGCTCCTCGGCATGATCGCCCGCAACACGACCGCCGACGTGAACGTGATCGCGCTCATCGGCGAGCGCGGCCGCGAGGTGAACGAGTTTCTCGAGCGCGACCTCGGCCCCCAGGGGTTGCGCCGCTCGGTCGTCGTGGTGGCGACCTCGGACCGCCTGCCGCTCATCCGCACCCGGGGGGCCTTTGTCGCCACGGCCGTGGCCGAGTATTTCCGGGACCGGGGGGCAAGGGTCAACCTCATGATGGACTCGGTGACCCGCTTCGCCATGGCGCAGCGGGAGATCGGGCTTGCGCTGGGCGAGCCGCCCACGACCAAGGGCTACCCGCCGACGACCTTCACGCTTCTGCCGAAGCTGCTCGAGCGCGCCGGGACCTGCGCCGGGCCGGGGTCCATCACCGGGCTCTACACCGTCCTCGTCGAGGGCGACGACACCAACGAGCCCGTCGCCGACGCCGCCCGCTCCGTGCTCGACGGCCACATCGTGCTCTCGCGGGAGCTTGCCCGCCAGAACCACTACCCGGCGATCGACGTGTTGGCGAGCATCAGCCGGCTGATGGACGACCTCATCACCGCCGAGCAGCGCGCGCTCGCCGGCCGGCTGCGGGAGCTTCTCGCGGTCTACCGCAAGAGCGAGGACCTCGTGCAGATCGGCGCCTACGTCCCCGGGTCGAACCCCCGGCTCGACACGGCGATCCGCATGCTCCCGGACATCCAGGCCTTTCTGCGCCAGGACGTGAACCGGAAGGTGACCTTCGCCGAGAGCTGGGCCGAGCTCGAGGCCCTCCTCGCACGGTGCTGACGCCATGTTCGTCTTCCGCTTCGAGGCCGCGCTCACGGCGCGCACGAACGCCGAGGAGCTGCGCCGCAAGGCGCTCGCCGAGGCCGAGCGCGCCCTCGCCGCGTGCCGGGAGGCCCTGCGCGAAAGCCGCCGCAGGCGGCGGATGGGCCTGCTCGAGCTCGACGCCGCCCGGCGGTCGGGGTTCCGCGCCGCCGAGATCCCGCTCCACCTCGCCTACCTCGGGCGGCTGGAGGAGGAGCTCCGCGAGCGCGCGCGGGCGCTCGCGGCGGCCGAGCAAAAGGTCCACCGCTGCCGCCGGGAGCTCCTCGAGGCGGCCAAGGCGCGGCGGATGTTCGAGAAGCTGCGGGAAAAGGACCTCGCCGCCTACGAGGCGGGTCTCGCCGCGGCCGAGCGCAAGTTCCTGGACGAGGTCGCCGGCCGCCGCGCCTTCGAGCGCACCTGAGGAGCCGGCCGCCTGCCGGCAAAGTTTGCCCGCGCGGAAAGAATTGCCCGGCCGAACCGTTCCCTCTCCCCCGCGCCCGACCCGCGCGACCCGGATTCGCGGCGGCGCCGAAGTCCATGCGGCTTCCACGAAACACCCCGGAATTGCAAGCGATCGGCTTTGGTTGCGTCTCCCCCCGGCCCCGGCGGCAAACCTCCGCGGCCGCTTTGGCATGTTCCCTGCTTTGAAACGGCGGCGTCTGCAGTCGCATGACGGTTTTCCTTAAGGAGGCTCATGGTTCCAGCCCTTCCTGAAGCGGTGATCGCCCCCCCTGCGGTCTCAGTGGGGCCGGGGAGGAATGCGCCAGCGCCCCGGGCCGCGGCGGGCGCGGGCAAGCACCCCGGCGCGGCGGGGTTTCAGGGCGAACTGGACCGCGCCTTCCAGCGCGGGGAAGACGCGCCGGCCGCCCCCGGCCCAGAGGCCGAAGAAGGCGAAGCGGCCGCGGCGGCGGAGGGAGAAACAGCGGAAAATCCTCCACCCCCGCCCGAGCGGATTTGCGGCAACGGCAGCGGGGCGGCCGCGGGGGCCGGGGGGGAACCTGCGGCAGAAGCGGCGATCCTCCCTTCCCTCGCGCACGTCCCAAGGGTGGCCGGGGGTGTCGCCCCGGAGGCGAATTTCCCGCGGGCTCAAGCCCTCGAGGCCGCATCGGAGGGGGCACCCGCTTCGCCCCCTCTTTCTTCCCCGCCGGCCGTACCCGGCGAACAAGGCGTAATTCCCGCGGCCATTCCGGGCGAACAAGGCGTGATCCCCGCGACCGCGCAGGCGGCCGAGGCGGCAGCGGGCGACCCGCCGCTTCCGGGATCCTGCGCGGCGGGGCCTTCCCCCCGCTTCGGGGCGGCCTTCGCGGCGGGCGACGGGCCCGCCGAGGCGGCGGAGGCCCCTCCTGCACCGGCTGCGGGGAAGCCGGCCGCGCGGGAGGGCACCGCCGTGGAGGGCGGCTCCGGGAACGCGCGCGCGCTTCCGCCGGAGGAGGCCCTTGCGGGGGTGCCGCGCGGGCAGGCGGCGGAGAAGACCGCGTCCGGGAGCTGCGAGCCCCGCGCCGAGGGGCAGGCTGCGGCTTCGTCCCCTCGGCCCGCTGCGGAAACCTCACGGCCGGAGCACGAAGGGGGAAGACGCCTCGCTGCGCAAACCGCGGCGCCGGCCGATCCGCACCCGGCCGCCCGGGCCCGCACCCATGCCGACTCCCAGGGTGTTGCCCCGCCGGCCGTCGAGGAGGAGGCGACCCCGGCGCCTGGGCCCGCCGCAGAGGCCTCCGCACCGGCTGCCGCCGCGAAAAGGCCGCTTCCCGCGGAGGCGCACGCGGCTTGCTCCCCGGAGCAGGCCGCCGGGCCGGCGGAGTCCCCCGAGGCCTGCGCCGCGGGCCCGCGGGGGCTCAAGGCCGAAGCCCCGCTTTCGCCCCGCGCGCCGGTTTCGCCCGCCGCCGCTGCCGAGAGGGAGCTTCCCGGCATGCCGAGCCGCTCCCAGGTCTTCGACCCCATCGTGCAGCGGGCGACTCTCCAGGTTCGCGGGGGGCGCGAGGAGATCCGCATCGAGCTCAAGCCCGAGTTTTTAGGCCCGGTCCGCATGCAGATCGCGACCGCCAGCCAGGCCGTCTCCGTGCGCATCCTCGCCGAGGTGCCGCTGGTCCGCGACTGGATCGAGGCGGGGCTGGCGCAGCTGAAATCCGAGCTGGAGCAGCAGGGCCTGCGCGTGGAGAGGCTGGAAGTGGCCGTCGCCGCCGACGGCCGCGAGGGCTCGGCGCGCAGGGAGGAATTCCGCGGGCCGTACGCTTTCCCGCAGGCGTCGCAGACGGGTTCCGCGCCGCCGATCGGCCCGGCCCACCCGCCGGGCTGGGAGCTCGCCCCGGGGCTGCGGCAGGCGGCGGCGGGCCCGGGGCGGCTCGACCTCTTCGCCTGAAGGCGGGATGCGCCGGTGAGGAGCCGGAACGGAAAGGAACGACGATGGACCTGAATGCGCTCTCCACGGTGAACACGACGGGAACGAAGACCTCCGCCGCGCAACAGGGCGCGGCCGCAAAGGAGATGGGCAAGGACGCCTTTCTGCGGCTCCTGATCAGCCAGCTCCAGCACCAGGACCCGCTCAACCCCGCCGACAGCACCGAGTTCACCGCCCAGCTCGCGCAGTTCAGCTCGCTTGAGCAGCTCTCCAACATCCACGCCGCGCTCGCCGAGCTCAAGCTCTACCAGGCCTCGATCAACAACGCCCAGAGCGTCTCCTTCATCGGCCGGGAGATCGAGTTCCAGGGAAACCAGGTGGAGCTCGAGGCGGGGGGGCCGGTCGGCCTCGAATTCGAGCTGCAGGGCGCCGCGCGGCAGGCGTCGGTGAGCCTCTATGACGCCTCCGGCCGGTTCGTCCGCGACCTCGCCCTCGAGGGCCTCTCGGCCGGCCGGCAGACCGTCACCTGGGACGGGCGCGACCGCAACGGCAGCCCGGTCCCCGCGGGCCTCTACCGCTTCGAGGTCCAGGCCCAGGGGGTGAAGGGCGAAGCGGTGGCGGCGACCCCCTACGCCCGGGGCCGGGTGAGCGGGGTATTGTTCGAGAACGGGATCACCTACCTGACGGTCGGCCAGCGCAAGGTGGCCGTCGGCGAGGTGACCCGCATCACGCAGCCTTCCCTCGAAGCGTTGCGGTAGAAAGTTCAACCCAGGAGGAATCGCCATGATCGCATCCCTTTACGCGGGAATCTCCGGCCTGAGCGCCAACGCCACCGCGATGACGGTGATCGGCGACAACATCGCCAACGTCAACACGACGGCCTTCAAGAGCAACCGGGCCCACTTCGCCAACATCCTGAGCACCTCCCTCGGCGGCGACGCCGCCACGGCGAACGTCGGCCGGGGGGTCGAATTCTGGGGCGCAGCCGCCCAGTGGACCCAGGGCTCGCTCGAGAATTCCTCGAGCCCCACGGACCTTGCGATCAACGGCAAGGGCTTCTTCATGGTGCAGGACCCGAACGGCTCGCGCTACTATACGCGGGCCGGGAATTTCGCCTTCGACAAGCAGGGCTACCTCGTCAACCCCGACGGCTACCGCCTGCAGGGCTACCAGCTCGACGCCAACGGCAACATCGGGAGCATCACCTCGATCTACATCCCCGGCGAGCGGGTCGCCCCGCCGCGGGCCACGGGCAACTTCAACTTCGACATCAACCTGAGCTCGACCGCCGTCGCCGGCGACAGCTACACCACGGCGCAGACCTTCTACGATTCGCTGGGAAACGCGATCCCGGTCACCTTCACCTTCACCCGCGAGGCGGCCGACCGCACCTGGTCGGTCAGCGCCTCGATTCCGGCCACGGCCGGCTCCGGCGTCACGATCGACGGCGGGGCAAGCCTCACGATTGTCTTCGACGAAAACGGGGTCATGACCTCGCCCGCGGCCGACGTGCCGCTCGCCCTCACCCTCACCAACGGGGCGGCGAGCCCCCAGGTCGTCACCTGGGACCTCTACAACCCGAGCGGCGGCAGCTTCGGCGACATCACCGGCTACGCCTCGGCCTCGGGCACGACCTTCCAGTACCAGGACGGCTACCCGCCGGGCATGCTGCGGGGGATTTCGATCGACGAGTCGGGGATCGTGACCGCGGCCTACTCGAACGGCGAGATGACCCCCATGTTCCAGCTCGCGCTCGTCGACTTCCCCTCCTACGACGGGCTGACCAAGATGGGGAAAAACCTCTACGCCGAGTCGCTCGAATCCGGCCAGGCCCTGATCGGGACGGCCGGGACGGGCCGGCTCGGCTCCGTCGCCCCGAGCAGCCTGGAGATGTCCAACGTCGATCTCGCCGAGGAGTTCGTGAAGATGATCACCACCCAGCGCGCCTTCCAGGCGAACTCCCGGGTGATCACCTCGAGCGACGAGATTCTCCAGGAACTGATCAACATCAAGCGGTAGGGATCGGAGGAGGAGCGCCGCCCATGATCCAGGTCACCCGCCTGAACGATTCCGTGCTGCTCATCAACGCCGAGACCATCCAGTCGGTGGAGGCCAACCCCGACACCGTGATCACCTTCCTCAACCGCGACCGCCTGATCGTGAAGGAACCCGCCGAGGAGGTGAGCCGCCGCATCCTGCGCTACCGCCGCGCCGTGAGCGAGCCGCCCCCCCCGGCGGGGAGGTGCGAAGCGCCCCCGCCCGCCGCCTGAGGCGCCCGCGGGGGCCCTTGGGCCCGCAAGCGGCACGCCGCCCCGTCAAGCCCTTGACTCCGGGACGGGCGGGGCGGCCTCGCGCCGCCGCACCCGGCTTCCCGGGACGACCCGGGGCGAGCCGCTTTTTGCGCTTATCCCGCCGTTCCCGGCCGTTTTCCCCTCCCTGGCACAGTCCTTGCTCATCTTCCCTATCGCAAGACGCCAAGCGCGCGGGCCTCTCCGGCCCCTGGGCCCGGGAGGGAAGGGCGGGACAACCCGCGGCGGAGGAACGGACATGTCGAACAAGCTCTTGACCATCCTGGTGGGGGTGCTCTTTCTCTTCGTCCTGGGGCTGGGCGGGGGGCTGTTTTTGATCTGGCAGAAGCTCGGCCACCTCCAGGGTGCGGGCGATGCCGCCCAGGCCGCCGCCGAGGCCGAGAAGGCGAAGACCGAGCCGGCGGGGAAACTCGTCTCGCTCGAGACCTTCATCGTCAATCTCGCCGACCCCGGAGGGAACCGCTACCTCCGCGTCACCATGGATCTCGAGGTGAGCGGCGGAAAGGCGGCCGAGGAGGAGTTCGCCGCCCGCATCCCGCACCTGCGGGATGCGGTGCTCATGATCCTGCCCACCAAGCGCTACGCCGACATCAGCACGACCGAGGGCAAGACCGCCATGCGCGAGGAGCTCGCCCAGGCCTTGAACGGGCTTCTCGCCAAGGCCCGCGTGAACCGCATCTATTTCAAGGAATTCGTCATCCAGTAGCCGGCCGCGAAACGCGCCATGCCCGACCAGATCCTCAGCCAGGAAGAAATCGACGCCCTCCTCTCGGCGATGGACCGGGGGGACGTCGACCTCGAGCCCGCCAAGGGGGAAAGCGAGGCCAAGCCCTACAACCTGACCTCGCAGAACATCATGCTGCGCGACCAGTTCAGCGCGCTCGAGGAGGTCTACGACAAGTTCGGGGCCCTGCTCACCGCTTCGCTCTCGGCCCTGTTGCAGCGCAGCGTCGAGGTCGCGTTCGTCTCCACCGAGATGGTGAAGTACCAGGAGTGCATCAGCGCCTTTTCCGCGCCGACGAGCTTCATCATCTTCTCCATGGAGCCGCTCATCGGCTCGGCGCTTCTGGCGATCGAGCCGAACCTCGTCTTCTCCCTGATCGACATGATGTTCGGCGGCAAGGGCAAGCCCCTCAACCGCGTGCGGGAGTTCACCGCGCTCGAGCAGCGCATGATCCTGCGCCTGGCGGGCGAGATTCTCGAGCAGCTGCAGCAGGCCTGGCGGCTCGTCCACCCCGTGACGATCGGCATCAAGAAGACCGAGACCAAGCCCGATTACGTGCATCTGGTGTCCCCGCACGACATGATGGTCGTGATCGTCTTTTCCATCAAGAGCAAGGAGTACACGGGGAACCTGCATTTCTGCATCTCCTACCTGATGCTCGAGCCGATCAAGGACAAGCTCTCCCACAAGTACCTGCGCGAGCGGGACATCGAGAACACCTGGAGCCTCCCGCTGCAGCGGCTGATCCGCGAGGTGCCGGTGACGCTCGTCGCCGAGCTCGGCCGCACCCAGGCCACGATCGGCCGCATCCTGAACCTCCAGGTGGACGACCTGCTGATGCTGCCGACCGGGCCCGAGGACGCGATCGTCCTCAGCATCGATCACGTGCCCAAATACCTGGCGTACCCCGGGGTGATGAAGGGCAACCGGGCCGTTGAGATCGCATCCCGGATCCTGCCCCCGGGGGAAGGCGAGGCGCACCCATGACCACGGCGAACGATACCCGGCCGCCCGCCGACGGCGGCGCGGCCCCCGCTTCCCCGGGCGCCGGCGCCCCGGTCGCGGGGAACATGGAGTTCATCCTGGACATCCCCCTCGAGGTGACCGTCGAGCTCGGGCGGACGAAGCTCCTGGTCCACGAGCTCCTCAAGCTCGGCCAGGGGTCGGTGATCGAGCTGACCAAGCTCGCCGGCGAGACGCTCGACGTCCTCGCCAACCAGAAGCTGATCGCCCGCGGGGAGGCCGTGGTCGTGAACGAGAAGTTCGGCGTGCGCCTGACCGAGGTGGTGAGCCCCATGGAGCGGATCGAGAGGCTGCGATGAGCGCCGCACCCGACTTCTGGCCCTCGGCCCTCAAGATGCTCGCCTCCCTCGCCCTCGTCCTGGGCGGGCTGCTCGGCGTCCTCGCCCTGCTTCGCCGCCGGGTCCGCGAGCGCGCGGCGGGCTCCCCCGGCGGGCTGCTGCGCGTCGCGGCCGTGCAGCCGCTCGGCGTGAAGCACCGCGTGGTCCTGCTCGAGGCGCCAGGCTGCGCGCTCGTCGTCGGCGTTTCCCCGGAGCAGGTCTCGCTTCTGGCGCGCATCGAGGAGCCCGAGGTGCTCGAGCGCCTCCGCGCCCAGCCCCCGGCCGCGGCCGCTTCCTTTTTCGAACACCTCGCGCGGGTGACCGCGGGCTGGCGGGGGGGAGGCGGGGCATGAGGGCGGCCTTGCGGGTTCTCCTCGCTTTGTTCCCGCTTCTTCTCCCGGCCGCAGCCGCGGCCGCATCCCCGCCGGTCGCCCCCGCCCTGAGCCTGGGGGTGGGGGCGGCGGACGACCCGGCGCGCACCACCGTCGTCATGCAGATCTTCCTGCTGATGACGGTCCTGTCGCTCGCCCCGGCGCTGCTCATCCTGCTCACCTCCTTCACGCGTCTGGTGATCGTCCTTTCGCTGGTGCGGCGCGCCCTCGGCACGATGCAGCTGCCGAGCAACCAGATCGTGATCGGGCTGGCGCTCTTTCTCACGGCCTTCATCATGACGCCCGTCTGGCAGCAGGTGAACCGCGAGGCGCTCCGGCCCTACCTGGACCGGGAGATCAGCGGCGAGGCCGCTCTCGAGCGGGCCGCGGTGCCGCTTCGCGAGTTCATGTTCCGCCAGACGCGGGAGAAGGACCTCGCGCTCTTCGTCGAGATCGCGGGCCTGGAGCGGCCCCGCAGCCGCGCGGAGGTGCCCACGAGCGTCCTCATCCCGGCCTTCGTCATCAGCGAGGTGAAGACCGCCTTCGAGATCGGGCTCCTGCTCTACGTCCCGTTTCTCATCGTCGACATGGTCGTCGCCGCGGTGCTCCTCTCCATGGGGATGATGATGCTGCCGCCGGTGATGGTGTCGCTGCCCTTCAAGCTGCTGCTCTTCGTGCTGGCCGACGGCTGGTACCTCCTGGTCGGCTCGCTGGTGAGAAGCTTCTCGTGAACGGGGGGAGGGGGCGATGACGGCCGATTTCCTGACCGGCTTCTTCTACGAGGCGATCCAGGTGACGATCCTTCTTGCTGCGCCGATGCTGGTCGCGGGGCTCGTCGTGGGCCTCCTGGTGAGCATCTTCCAGTCGGTGACCTCGATCAACGAGATGACCCTCACCTTCATCCCCAAGATGCTCGCCGTGGCCGCCGCGCTGATCTTCTTTTTCCCCTGGATGATGCAGACGCTGGTCGGCTTCACCGAGCGGATCTTCCTGGGGATGAACCATTTCATCCGCTGAGCGCCGCGGGCGGGCCATGCTGACGATCTCGCTCACGCTCGCCGAGCTGCAGGGGTTCCTGCTCGTCTTCCTGCGGACGGGGGCGTTTCTCCTGGCGATCCCTTTCTGGAACAGCGCGGGGCTGCCCGTGCTCTTCCGGGTCGGCTTTGCGCTGGCCGCGAGCCTGCTCCTTGCGCCGCGCCTGGGGCCGGGGGCGCTGCCCTTCGCCGCGGATGTCTTCCGGCTCGGGGTCGCCGCCGCGGGCGAGGTGATGGTGGGGTTGCTCGCCGGCGTGGCGATCCGGGTGATCTTCGAAGCCGTCCAGCTCGCGGGGGAGCTCGCCGGCTACCAGATGGGGCTGGCGATCGCCGAGGTGCTCGACCCCACGACCGAGGACCAGGTCCCGCTGCTCGGGCAGTTTCTCTCCCTGGTCGCCACCCTGGTGTTTCTTGCGACCCACGGGCACCACGCCCTCATCCGCACCCTGACCGAGAGCTTCACGATCCTGCCGCCGAACGGCTTCCACGCCGAGGCGGCGACGATCGACCGGCTGGCCCGGCTCACGGCCGAGGTCTTCGGCAACGGCCTGCGGGCCGCCGCGCCGGTCGTCGTCGCCCTCGTGCTCGCCACCGTGGCCTTCGGCGTGGTCGCCCGCACCGTGCCGCAGATGAACATCTTCGTGGTCTCGCTCCCGCTCAACATCGCCCTCGGCCTCGTGCTGCTGGGGCTCACCCTGCCGCATCTCGTCGGCTACCTCGCGGAGCTCTTCGCCGGCGCGCCGCGCCACATGCTCCAGCTTTTGCGCTAGGAAAGGGCCATGGCCGAGACCGCGGGCCAGGAGCGTACCGAGCGCGCGACGGCCAAACGGCGCCAGGAAGCCCGCCGCCGCGGCCAGGTGGCCTTGAGCCGCGAGATCCCCTCGACCCTCATGCTCTTTACCCTGCTCGGCGTCCTGGGGCTCGGCGGCACAGGGCTCCTCGAGCGCGCAACCCGCCTCGTCGCCGGGATCTACGCCCGGCTGCACGCGCTGCGCCTGGAGCGCGTGGAAGACGCCTCCGCCCTCATGACCGAACTCGCAGGCGAGGTGTTCGCGCTGTTGCTGCCGGTTTGCCTCCCACTGCTCGCCGCGGGGTTTCTCGGCAACGTCTTCCAGATCGGGTTCGAAGCCCACGCCGAGGCCCTCCAGCCCCGCTGGTCGAAGCTGAACCCCATAGCCGGCCTGAAGCGGATCTTCTCCCTGCGGGGGGCGGTCGAGCTGGCCAAGTCGGTGGTCAAGCTCGTTCTCGTGGGATCGGTCGCGGGGGCGGTCGTCTGGGGCCTGCGCGAGGAGCTGCCGACCCTCGTGCGCCTCGATCTCGGCTCGGTCTGGGGCTTTGCGGCCGAGGCGACGCTGCGCATCCTGCTCTTCTCCGGTGTCGCCATGACGCTCCTGGCCGCCCTCGACACGCTCTACCAGCGCTGGCAGTACGAGGAGAGCCTCAAGATGACCAAGCAGGAGGTCAAGGACGAACGCAAGCAGGCCGAGGGCGACCCGACCGTGAAGGCGCGCATCCGCAGCATCCAGCGCCAGGTCGCCTACCGGCGCATGATGGCCGAGGTCCCCCGGGCCGACGTCGTGGTCACCAACCCCACCCATCTCGCGATCGCCCTGCGCTTCGACCCCGAGGTCATGGCGGCCCCGCGCGTGGTCGCCAAGGGCGCTGACCACGTCGCCGAGCGCATCCGGGAGATCGCCTCCGAGCACGGCGTGCCGATCGTCGAAAACCGGCCGCTCGCGCAGTCCCTCTTCCGCCTAACCGACATCGGCGACACGATCCCGGTCGAGCTCTACCGCGCCGTGGCCGAGGTGCTGGCCTACGTCTACCGCCTGAAGGGCCGCCGGCGTCCCTGAACGGGCCCCCGCATCCGCCCCCGCAGCCTTCGTCAGGGCCCCGGCGGCCAGTGCCGACAAAAAATTGTCGCCGGCGCCGGTGGGTCTCCCCGGCCGGGGATCGGAACCTCGCGGCCTCCACCGCCGCTTGGGCGTGGCGGGGGAGGGGATCCCCCAGATCTTGGGTGGGAGAAGCCGGGTTTCCCGAAGGGCGATGTCGGGATCGACACATCCACAAGAAATTCCGGCGCCGGCGCCCGGGCCGCGGCCGTGCCGCGGCCGGGCTCGGGTGCGCGGCATGGAAAATGCACAAACCAGAGGCCTGATGCGACGGAGCGATTTTGAACGGAAACGGCGGTCATGACGGCACTGGAGGCGACCCCTCTGCGCGCGGCGCTGCCGCGGATCTTCAAAGGCTCGGACTTCGGCCTCGGAGCGGCCGTGGTGGGGACCCTCGTCTTCATGGTGATCCCGCTTCCGCCCTTCGTCCTCGACCTCCTGCTTTCCTTCAGCATCACGCTCGCGCTGGTCATCCTGCTGGTCTCGATGTACGTCCAGAAACCCCTTGAGTTCTCGGTCTTTCCCTCGGTCCTGCTTCTGGCAACACTCTTCCGGCTCACCCTCAACATCGCCACCACGCGCGCGATCCTGTTGAACGGCCACGAGGGGGCCGCGGCGGCCGGAAACCTCATCCGGTCCTTCGGCGGCTTCGTGGTCGGCGGCAACTACGTGGTCGGCCTCATCGTCTTTGCGATCCTCGTGGTCATCAACTTCGCGGTGATCACCAAGGGCGCCGGCCGCATCGCCGAGGTCGCCGCGCGCTTCACCCTCGATGCCATGCCCGGCAAGCAGATGAGCATCGACGCCGACCTGAACGCCGGGTTCATCACCGAGCAGGAGGCGCGCGAGCGCCGGGAGCGGCTCGCGCGCGAGGCCGAATACTACGGCGCCATGGACGGCGCCAACAAGTTCGTCCGCGGCGATGCCGTGGCGGGCATCCTGATCACCCTGATCAACATCTTCGGGGGGCTGGCGATCGGGGTCTTTCAAAAAGGGATGGGCTTTTCGGCCGCCGCGCAGAACTACACCGTGCTCACGGTGGGCGACGGGCTGGTGTCGCAGATCCCGGCGCTCGTGATCTCGACCGCGGCCGGCATCATCGTCAGCCGGGCGGGGAACGAATTGAGCCTGGGCGGCGAGATGGCCTCCCAGATCCTCTTCCACCCCCGGCCGCTCGGCATGGCCGCGGCCGTCCTCTTCGGGTTCGCCCTGGTCCCGGGTCTGCCGACGCTGCCCCTGCTCACCCTGTCCGCCGGCTCGGGCCTGCTCGCCTGGAAGCTCGCGGCCGCGCAGAAGCGGGCCTCGCTCGCCGCCGCCGAGGAGCGCGCCGCCGCTTCCGCCGCGCCTGCCGCGGAGGCCTTCACCGCGCCCCCGCCGGTCGACGTGCTCGCCGTCGAGGTCGGCTACGGCCTGATCCCCCTCGTCGATGCCCGCCAGAACGGCGAGCTCCTCGAGCGCATCAAGGCGATCCGCCGCCAGCTGGCGCTCGAGCTGGGGGTGGTGCTGCCCCCGGTGCACATCCAGGACAACATGCAGCTCAACCCCGGCGAGTACCTCATCCTGCTCAAAGGCAACGAGGTCGCCCGCGCCGAGCTGATGCCGCAGTTCCACCTCGCCCTCAACCCCGGCGGCGCCGAGGGCGAGCTCGATGGGGTCGCGACCCGCGAGCCGACCTACGGCCTGCCCGCGACCTGGATCCGCGAGTCCGCCCGGGAGGCCGCCCTCGCGCAGGGCTACACCGTCGTCGACGCCGTGACGGTGCTCACGACGCACTTCTCGGAGACGATCCGGCGCCATGCCCACGAGCTGCTCGGGCGGCAGGACGTCCAGCGCATGCTCGAGCCCCTGCGGCAGTCGCACCCCAAGGTGGTGGAGGAGCTCGTCCCCAACCTGCTCTCTTTAGGCGCGGTGGTGCGGGTGCTCCAGAACCTGCTCCGGGAGCAGGTTCCGATCCGCGACCTGCTGCAGATCCTGGAAACGCTTGCCGACTGGGCGCCCGTCACCAAGGACACCGACGCCCTGACCGAGCACGTGCGCCGGGCGCTCGCCCGGACGATCACCCGCCTGCACGCCTCGGCCGACGGCACGATCACGGCCATCACCCTGGGCGCCGACACCGAGCAGGCGCTGCTCGAGGCCCTGCAGCGCGGGGAGGCGGGCCGGGTTTTGGCGATCGACCCCGGGACGGCCAAGCGCATGATGAACAGCCTGGGGCGCCAGATCGAGCGCGCGGCCTCCCGCAACGTGCAGCCGGTTGTGCTTTGCTCGGCGGCGGTGCGGCCGGCCTTCAAGCGGCTGGTCGACCGCTTCCTGCCCAACCTAAGTGTCCTCTCCTACGAGGAGATCCTGAACACCGTGGAGATCCGTTCGATCGGATCGGTGGAGTTGAGCGATGCGCATGAAGCGATTTGAGGCCCCGTCGATGACGGAGGCCCTGCGCAGGATCCGCGAGGAGTTCGGGCCGGACGCCGTCATTCTCTCCGCCCGGAGTCTGCGGCGCTTTCCGGGAGCCTTCGGCCTGTCGCGGACGACGCGGGTCGAGGTGACCGCCGCGGTCGATGCGGCCGGCTGGGCGGCCGCGCCGCCGGCCGCGCCCGCCGACCTCCCCGAAGGGGAGGCCGGATCGGGGCGCCGGGGCCTTCTGCCCGCCCTCCAGGCCCACCTGCGCGGCCTGGGAAGCCGCGGGAGGCCCGCCGCCGCGTCCGGTCGCGCCGCAGCCTGCGGCGAAACGCTCCATCGCGCCTTCGTCACGGGGGGGGTCGACCCCGAGATCGCGGAGCGCTGGGTCGATCGGCTCGCCGCCGCACCGGAGGCGAATGAGAGCGCGCCTCCCGCACGGCTGCAGGCCGCGGCCGCCGCGCTCCTCGCGGAGCTCGGGTTTGCGGAGGCCAAGCCCCCCGATGCGGCGCCGCGACGCTCGGCCTTCGTCGGGCAGGCGGGGGCGGGCAAGACGACCCTCGTCGCCAAGCTCGCCGCCGCCGAAGTGCTGCGGCAGGGAAGGCGCCTTGCGCTCCTCAGCCTCGACGACCGGCGCGTCTGCGGGGCGCAGGAGCTCTCCGCCTTCGCCGCCGCCCTCGGCGTGCCGTTTGCCGCCGCCCGCTCGGGCCCTGAGGCCGCACGCGTTCTCCAGGGCTGGTCGGAGATCGACTGGGTCTTGATCGACACCGCCGGGGTGGCCCCGGACGAGGAGGATCGGCTCCGCGAGACCCTGGGGCTCCTTGCGGCCTCCGGCTGCACGGAAACCCACCTGGTCCTGCCCGCGGGGTTGCGCGACGCCGATTGCCGCCGGGTGGTGGGAGGCTTCGCCCCCCACGGAATCCGCGCGCTCGCCTTCACCCGGCTCGACGAGACGGCGTTTCCGGGGGCCGTCCTCAACGCCGCAGTCGCCTTCGGCCTGCCGGTCTCCTGGATCGGCACCGGCCGGCGGATCCCGGAGGACCTGGCCGAGCATCCTGCAACATGGCTCGTGGAGCGGCTCTGGCCGGAGGAGGCGTTTGGCCGTGCGGGGATGCCGCCCCGCCGGGCCCCGGAGGCCGCGTCCTCGTGGGTCGCCAACCGCAACTCCGAGCTCTACCACCGGGAAGGCTGTCCATGGGCCCGGCGCATCAAGGCCGAACACCTGCTGCGTTTCGAGACGGCCGCCGCGGCCGAGGCGGCGGGGTACCAGCCCTGCCGCACCTGCATGGCCGCGGGGGAGGCGGCCGCACCGGAGATGGCCGCGGTCCGGCCGCGCTGTTCGGTGCGGCTCTGACCGCGCAAGGGGAGGGGAGCGTCCAGGCATGAGCCCGACGGTTTCCAGAAAAGTGATCCCGCTTCCCCGGCGGGGAGGCCCCTCCGCCGGCGAGCCGCCACCCGGCCGCAAGCGGCCGACGCGGGTCCTCGCCGTGACGAGCGGCAAGGGCGGGGTCGGCAAGACGAACATCGTCGCCAATCTCGGCTTCACCCTCAGCCGGCTGGGGAAAAAGGTCATGATCCTCGATGCCGACCTGGGGCTGGGCAACCTCGATGTCCTGCTCGGGATCGCCCCGCGGTGGAACATCTCCCACGTCATCCGCGGCGAGCGCATGCTTGCGGACATCCTGGCCGAAGGCCCCGGTCCCATGCAGATCCTGCCTGCCGCCTCGGGGATCCAGGAGCTCACGCGCCTCAACGCCGAGCAGAAACTGCAGCTCTTTTCCGACCTCGACCGCCTGATCGACGGCGTGGATCTGCTGCTCATCGACACGGCGGCCGGCATCTCGTCGAACGTCATGGACTTCAGCGTGATGGCCCAGGAGATCGTCGTCGTCGTCTCCCCCGAGCCGACCTCGATCACCGACGCCTACGCCTTGATGAAGGTGCTGTCGCTCAAGTACGCGGAGAAGTCCTGCAAGCTGCTGGTCAACCTCGCCGCGAGCCCCCGGGAGGCGCGCGACGTGTTCCGCCAGCTCGAGCTGGTCACCGGCCGCTTCCTGGACATCCGCATCGAGTACTGGGGCCACATCCTGCGGGACGACCACCTGGCCCGCGGGGTCAAGCACCAGCGGCTGGTGAGCGAGCTCTACCCCGAGTCCCGGGCCGGGCGATGTTTCACCGAGCTCGCCCGGCGGGTGATCGCCACCCCCCCCGCCCACCGGCCGAAAGGGGACACGCACCTCTTCTGGCACCACCTGGTGCGCAGTCATCACCCCTGAGGGGAGGAGAACCCTTGCGTTACGCGACTTCGGGCATGCCCGCACCGGCCGGGGAGCGCCGGCCGCGGAACACGGGGCGGAAGCGCTCCGCCTACCGCGAGCAACTGATCCAGGAATACCTGCCCTACGTCAAGCGCATCGTCCAGCGCATCGCCGCCCACCTGCCCTCCACGGTCGAGCTCGACGACCTCATGAACGTCGGGGTGATCGGGCTGATTCAGGCCGTCGACCGCTACGACCCGCGGCGGGACAACAAGTTCATGACCTACGCGGCGTTTCGCATCAAGGGGGCGATCCTGAGCGAGCTGCGCTCGCGGGACTATCTCTCGCGCTCCTCGCGCCGCAAGCTGCGCGAGCTGGAGCAGGCCTGCCAGCGCCTCGAGCAGCGCCTGGGCCGCCAGCCCGAGGATCTCGAGATCGCCGGCGAGATGGGGATCGACCTCGAGGAGCTCCACCGCACGCGGCAGATGGCCGGGATCTCGTTCATCAGCTTCGAGGAGCTCGGGGTCGCCTCGCGCGACGAAAAGGAAAAGCTCACCCAGTTTCTGGTGCAACACGAGGAGGACGCCCTGAGCCGCACCCGGCTCAAGGAGCTGAAGGAGGCGCTCGCGCGGGCGATCGAGCAGCTGCCGGAAAAGGAACGGCTCGTGATCACGCTCTACCACCTGGAAGAGCTGACGATGAAGGAGACCGGAAAGGTCCTTAACATCACCGAGTCACGCGTGTCGCAGATCCACTCTCAGGCGATCCTGCGGCTGCGGAACCGGCTGCGCAAGGAGCGGCTGATCGAGGACCCCGACGGCTGAGGCCGGGCGGGTGGGCCGCGCGGACGAGGAAACGCCCATGGAACCGGTCCGTTTTCCCCCCTCCATCCCGGCGGCGGCCCGGGCCGAGCGGGTGAAGCCCGCGGAGTCGCGAAAGGACGCCGGGCGGGAGCACGCCTTTCGGCGCTTCCTCAAGGGCGGCGGCGACGAAGGAAAGGACGAGGGGGAGGGGCCGGGCGGCGGGGCCAAGCCCCCGCCGGAGGCGGCCCCGGAGGAAAAGGCCGCGGTCGCGGCGGCGGGCGATGCGGAAGAACCCACGCGGGGGCGGCGGATCGACATCCGGATCTGAAGCCGCACCCCCCAGGTCACGGAGGGACGAGCGATGTGGGAGGCCATGGTCGGCGGGCGCTGGGAGCTCTGGGCGGCAGGGGCCCAGGTTGCGCTCAGCGCCCTGATCCTCGCCGTTCTTGTCCTCGGGCGCCGCAAGGGCCGAGGCCTTGCCGCGGCTTCGGCGCCCCGGGCGGGATTCGAGGGCGAGGTGATGCTCCAGGCGCTTCGACAGCAGGCGGAGCAGTCGCTGTGGATGATCCGCTCCACCGTGGAAGCCGAGCAGGCGCGGATGCAGGAAATCGTGCGCGCGCTCGAGCGGTGCGGCCAGGGCTCTCCCGCCGCCGGGGTCGAGCCGGCGTGGGAGCCGCGGCCTTTTCGCTTCGGGGCGTTTGCGGAGCAGGCCGCCGGGGCGGAGGAGCGATACGCAAGCCTCCTCGAGCGGACGGCGCGGGGCGAACGCCTCAGGGAGGCGGCGGCCGCCGCCGGGCTCTCCCTCGACGAGGCCGAGCTCGCCCTCAAGGTGCGCCGCGGCCAGGCCGGGACGACGAAGGCCGCGGCCCGGCAATAATTGCCGCCCGGTGTCCCCGGCCGGAAACGAGGGCCTCGGCGCCGGAGCGCCCCAAGCGCTGACGGGCGGCCTTGGCGGGGGGGTGAGGCGCCTTGCGGGAGCCTCAGGCACGGCATTTGCTTTCATTTCAGGGGCGGGCCTCGGGAGAGGCCGAGTTCCCCGGCGGGAGAACGACGATGAGCGGTGAGATCTACATGGCGGCGGCGGCCGCGCTCGCCTACGAAAAACGGCTCGAGGTCACGGCCGACAACCTCGCCAACCTCCAGACGGCGGGGTTCAAGCGCCAGGCGGTCTCCTTCCGCGCCTACGCGCTGGATGCGGAGAACAACACCCGTCAAGTCTTCCCGCCCTATCCCGCCGTGTCGGACGGAAGCCGCTTTTGGGTCGCCTACGAGGCACGGGTCGACCCCGCCGCCGGGCCGCTCAAGCAGACCGGGAACCCGCTCGACCTCGCTCTGAACGGGCCGGGCTTTTTCGCGGTCGAATCCCCCGAGGGCATCCGCTACACCCGCCGCGGCAACTTCACCCTGAACGCCGACGGCGTTCTCGTCACCCAGGAAGGCTGGGCGGTCCAGGGCGAGGGGGGAGAGATCCGGCTCGAGGGGGGGCGGGCCGCCGGGGGGAGGGCGATGATCAGCGTGGGTCGGGACGGCACCGTGCGGGTGGATGACCGCGACGTGGGCCGCCTGCGCATCGAGGACATCCCGGCCTCGGCCCTCGCCCGCGCCGGAAACGGCTATTTCCTCCCGCCCCCGGGCGGGGGGCTGCCCCTTGAGGCGGTGGACGTCGCCCAGGGGTTCCTCGAGATGTCCAACGTGGACGCCGTGCGGGGCATGGTGGAGATGATCGAGATCCTGCGCGGCTACGAGTCCTACCAGCGCCTGATGCGCGCGGTGGACGAGATGAACGCGAAAAGCGTGAACGAACTGGGCCGCAGCGCGTGAGCGCCCACGGGGCGCCCGCGCACGGCCGCAGAAGATCCGTGGAGGAAACGCCATGATCCGCAGCATGTGGGCCGCCGCTTCCGGCATGCAGGCGCAGAGCCTGAACATCGACGTGATCGCCAACAACCTGGCCAACGTCAACACGACCGGCTTCAAGCGCAGCCGGGCCGAGTTCCAGGACCTGCTCTACGAAACCATGCAGCCGCCCGGCGGGTCGACCTCCGAGAACACCCAGGCCCCGACCGGGATCCAGATCGGTCATGGGGTCCGGCCCGTCGCCGTGGCCCGCAATTTCGCCGAGGGGGAACTCCAGCTCACCAAGAACGAGCTCGATCTCGCCATCGAGGGCAACGGGTTCTTCCAGGTCACGCTCCCCAACGGCACGACGGCCTACACGCGGGCCGGCGCCTTCAAGCTCGACCGCGAGGGCCGTGTGGTGACCCCGGACGGCTTTCTGCTGACCCCGGAGATCACCGTGCCGACCGACGCGATCTCGCTGTCGGTCGGGCTCGACGGCACGGTGAGCGTTCTGGTCGCAGGCGATGCCGCCCCGCGCCAGCTGGGGACGATCCAGCTCGCGCGCTTCCCCAACCCGGCCGGCCTCCAGAGCATGGGCAAGAACCTCTTCCTGGAGACCGAGGCCTCCGGCGCGGTCATCGTGGGCACGGCGGGCGAGCAGAGCTTCGGCACGATCGCCCAGGGGTTCCTCGAGATGTCCAACGTGAGCATCGTGGATGAAATGGTGAGCATGATCACGGCGCAGCGGGCCTACGAAACGAACAGCAAGATCGTTCAGGCCTCCGACGACATGCTCCAGACGGCAAACAACCTGCGGCGATAGCCGGGGAGGGAGAACCGCGCGATGCCCACCGTCCTGTCCCGACCGGCGTTTCTTCTTCTGGTCGTGCTGCACGCCGCGGCGCTCGCCCAGGCCGGCTCCGCGCCCGCCGTCCGGGTGCACATCCCCGCGCAGGTCGAGGTGGTCGCGGACCCGATCCGGCTGGGCGAGATCGCCCGCATCGAGACGGCCGACCCGCAGGAGCGCGACCGCCTGCAGGAGGTCTCCCTCGGCCGGGCCCCGCTTCCGGGCCGGGAGCGCCGCCTGGAGGCGGGCTGGATCGCTTCCCGGATCCGCGCCGCGGGGGTCTTGCCGGAGCGGGTCGCGCTCGAGGCGCCGGAGGAGATCGCCGTCCGGCGAGCCTTCGCCGTGGTGGAACGCCAGGCGCTCGAGGAGGCGGTCCGCCGCCATGTCGCCGCGCAGGGGGGGGCTGCGGCGCACGGCTTGCGCATCCGCGAGATCCGGGTTCCGGAGTCGATCGTGGTCCCGCCCGGCGCGCTCGAACTCCGCGTCGCGGGCCCGAAGGGCGGTGAGCTCCTGGGGACCGTGCCGCTCACCGTGATCGTGAAGGCGGCCGAGGAGCCCGAGCGGCGCTTCCCGGCCGCGGTCACCGTGGAGCGGCTCGTCCCGGTGCTCGTCGCCCGGCGGCCTCTCGGAAGGTTCAAGCCCCTTTCCGAGGAGGACGTCGCGGTCGCCGAGCGGGATGCCGCCGGGCTGCCGCAGGATGCGCTCGCGCGGCCCGAGGCCGTCCTCGGCCAGCGGGTGAAGCGGCCGGTCGAGGCGGGGGCCGTGATCACCTCCGATCTGCTGGAGGCCCGGCCCGTGGTCAAAAACGGCGACCGCGTGCGCATCGTCGCCGAGTCGGCCGGGTTGCGGATCACGGCCTCCGGCGTGGCCCGCCAGCGCGGGGCGGTGGGCGAGATGATCCAGGTGGTGAACCTCGACTCCAACAAGGCCGTCGCCGCCCGGGTGGTCGACGAGCGCACGGTGCGCATCGAATTCTAGGCGCCCGCGAGGGGCGCCAGGGAGGAGGGCCTCATGGTCCGAGGATGGCTTCGCGGAATGCGGGTCGCGGCGCTCTGCGCCGGCCTAACGCTCGCGGCCGGGTGCGCCGCCCGACAGCCGCTCATCGTGCCGCAGGTGCCCCCGCCGCCGGCCGAGGCCTTCGAGCGCCAGGCGGCCGAGCGCCAGGCGGCCTACCAGGAAAACTCGCTCTTCACCGACGGCTCGGCGATGACCGGGCTCTTCCAGGACACCAAGGCCCGCCGCGTGGGCGACATCGTGACGGTCAAGGTCCAGGAGTCCTCCAAGGCGACCAACAAGGCGAACACCAAGACCGCGCGCGACTCGAGCCTCACGGCCGGGATCGATGCCGCCATGGGGGTGGACACCTGGTGGCAGGACAAGCTGCTGCGTTGGCTGGGAAGCGACTTCCCCAAGGTCAACCCCTTCGGCGCGGTCTCGGTCAAGGGCGGCATGAAGAGCGATTTCGAGGGCGACGGCACGACCACGCGCAGCGGGGACCTCACCGCCTACATCACCTGCCGCGTGACCGAGGTCATGCCGAACGGCAACCTGCGCATCGTGGGCACGCGCGAGGTGCTGGTCAACCACGAAAACCAGATCATCATCCTCTCCGGGACGATCCGGCCGCGCGACATCGGCAGCGACAACGTCATCAAGTCGATCTTCGTCTCCGACGCGAAGATCGCCTACAGCGGCTCGGGGGTCGTCGACGACCGCCAGCGGCCCGGCTGGCTGGCGACCTTCCTGGAGACCGTCTGGCCGTTCTGAAGCGAGGAAGCCCCATGCGCCGTCGACCCCACCGCGCCCTCGTCGCCGCCTTGCTCGCCCTGCTCGTCTTTTCCGCCCCGGACGCCCTGGGCGTGCGCATCAAGGATATCGCCACCTTCCGCGGCGTGCGGCCCAACCAGCTGGTCGGCTACGGGCTCGTCGTCGGGCTCGCCGGCAGCGGCGACAGCACGAGCACCCAGTTCACCCTCCAGTCGATGTCGGCCATGCTGGAGAAGATGGGGGTGACGATCTCCCCCGAGGACATCAAGGTGAAAAACGTGGCTGCGGTCATGGTGACCGCGGATCTCCCCCCCTTTTCGCGCGTGGGCTCCCGGCTGGACGCGCTGGTCAACTCGATCGGCGACGCCAAGACGATCCAGGGCGGCACTCTGCTCCTCACCCCCCTCAAGGGGGCCGACGGCCAGGTCTACGCCGTCGCCCAGGGGCCGGTCGCCACGGGCGGCTTCCTCGTGGGCGGCGGCTCGGGGGACAAGGTCGCCAAGAATTTCCCCACCGTCGGCCGCGTGGTCCAGGGGGCGACCGTGGAGCGGGAGATCCCCTTCCAGCTGAACCAGAAGGAGGAACTGGCGCTCTCGATCCACAAGCCCGATTTCACCACCGCGGAGCGGGTCGCCCGCGCGATCAACGAGGGGCTGGCGCTTGCGGCGGCCCGGGCGGTCGACTCCGGGACGATCCAGGTCCAGGTCCCGCCCGAGTACCGCGGCCGGGTCGCCCCGCTCATCGCCCAGATCGAGAACTTCCAGGTCGCCCCGGATGCGATCTCGCGGGTGGTGATCAACGAGCGCACGGGAACGGTCATCATGGGGGAGAACGTGCGCATCGCGACCGTGGCGATCGCCCACGGCAACCTGAGCGTCGAGATCAAGCAAACCCCGCAGGTCTCGCAGGCGCTGCCCTTCGCGCCGGGCGGCCGGACGGTCGTCACCCAGGAGTCCCAGACCTTCGTCCAGGAGGGCCGCGCGCCGCTGCAGATCGTGCCCACCGGGGTGAGCATCGGCGAGGTGGTGCGCGCGCTGAACGCCCTCGGCGTGAGCCCGCGCGATTTGATTTCGATCCTGCAGGCGCTTCGCGCCGCGGGCGCCCTGCAGGCCGAGCTGGAGATCATGTGATGCCCGATCCGCTCCGGGGCGCAAGCCCCGCCGTCGTTTCCCGGGAAGGACGCCCCTTGCGGCCCGCCGCCGCCCCCGCGGGCCGGGGAGGCAAAGAGGAGCGCCTGCAGGCCGCCTGCCAGGAGATGGAGTCGCTCTTCCTCCAGCACCTGCTCGGCGAAATGCGCAAGACGATCGATCGCGCGGGCCTCTTCGACGGCGGCCGGGCGGAGGAGCTCTACACCTCGTTTCTCGACGCCGAGCGGGCGCGCGTGATGGCCTCCTCCGGGGGCCTGGGGCTTTCGCGGCTGCTCTACGAGCAGCTCGCCCCCCGGTTATCCGACCGGCCGGCCGGCCCGGGAAGCAGCCGGCAGTCGGACTAAAGCCGAGGGCGCGTTCTTCCGATAGAGAGCTTGAGCGGCCCGCCTGCCGGGCCCGGGTGCGATGGAGATCGATTTTCGCAGACTGGTCGCGCTTTTGAAGCGGGAGGCGGAGATCTGCCGCGCCTGGGTCGCGGCTCTCGAGCGCCTGGCGGCGGCCTCCGCGGCGGCCGATCCGGAAGGGGTTTCCTTGCTTGTCGGCGAGATGAGCCGCCTGCAGCAGCGCATGCGGGAGGCCGAGGGGCTGCGCGGCGAGTGGATCGCGGGGCTGGCGGCGAGCTTGGGGTGCTCCGCCGCGGAGATCACCCTCCGTCGGGTCGCCCATCTCGCCCCTCCCGTCGAGGGCCGCGTGCTGAGCGATCTGCGCGAGGAGATCTCCGGCCTGCTCCAGAGACTCCGGGAGCTCCAGGGACGCGCGAGCCTGGATTGCCGGAGGGCGGCGGAGCTGGCGCAGACGCTCTTCGACGCCGCCCGGGGCCTTTCCGCGGGCGGGGTGCGCTACGGCAGCGAGGGGCGTCTCGAGGAAGGGCGTCGGGGCGGGGCCCTCGTATCGCGGGATGCCTGAACGCAACGGAAATCCGAGGGGTCAAGGGGGAGTCGGGCGATGACCAGAAATGAGCGCAACCTCTGCCGGCGGTTGGACGGACTGCGCGAGAGCCTGGAGGAGATGCGGCTCGATGACGCCCAGGCCTGGCGTGCCGCCGCCTCCGAGATTGAAGGGATCGCCGCAAAGGTCCCGGTTCGGGCCGGTGCCGTGAAATCGCTTCTGAACGCGGCGGCCGGTGCCCTGAGCCGGATCGGCTGCGGCGCATCCGGCTGCTCGCTCGCCGTGGTGGAGGCGCTCTCCGCGGCGCTCAAGGCCGCATCCGAGGGCATCGCCGGCCAGGCCGACGCCGCGGCCCTCGCCCGCGTCGCAGAGGAGATCCGCCGCTTGTGCGCCAACGCCCCCGCCGCACAGGCGGCATCCGGGGAGCCGGCCGGCGCCGTGCTCCAGGAGGCGCTCGCCCGGCTGCTGTCGCTTGAGCCGGGCGACCCGGCCGCCTGGTCGGCCGCGGCCGCGCTGCTCGAGCCCGTCGCGCAATCGCCCGATCTTCCCCCGCGCGGCCGGGAGGCGGCGGCCGAGGCCGCACGCCTTTGCCGGCAGGAGGCCGCGGCCGCGGGGGATTCGGGCGGCGAGGAGCGGGCGGCCCGGATCGCCGCGCTGCTCGAGGAGGCGCTTGGGACCCTGGAGGAAGAACGCCCGCCGGCCGAGGCGCCTCCCGCCTCGCCCGCAGCCGGCGAGCCCCCCGCGCCGGAGGCCGCCCCCGCCGCGGCGGAGCCTGAAAACTTCATGCCCCGGGGCGCCGACCCCGATCTCCTCGCCGAGTTCATCACCGAGAGCACCGATCTCATCCAGAACGCCGAGGAGGCGCTGCTCTCGCTTGAACACGACCCCGACGACCTCGAGGCCGTGGGCCGCGTCTTTCGCGCCTTCCACACGATCAAGGGCACGGCCGGCTTTCTCGAGCTCACCCTGATCAACGAGCTCGGCCATCACGCCGAGACCCTCCTCAGCCGGGTGCGGGACGGCGAGATCCGCTACCGCGGCGGCTACGCCGATCTGAGCCTCCAGGCTCTCGATGCGATCAAGCAGCTGGTCGCCGGGGTCGAGCAGGCCCTGGCCGGCGGGTGCCTCGTCAAGCCCGCGGGCTACGACGTCCTGCTCGAGGTCCTCAAGGACCCCGAGGGCCACGGCGTCTCCGAGGAGCCCAGCGACGCGCAGACCCCCCGCATCGGCGACATCCTGGTCGCGCAGGGCAAGGTGCCGCGCGAGGCGCTCGAGGAGGCGCTCCGGCGCTTCCCGGAGGAAAAGGCCGGGGTCGCGCTGGTCAAGTCGCAGGCCGCGAGCATCGCCGACGTGAGCCAGGCCCTGCGCGTCCAGAAGCAGATGCGCGCCGGCGGGACCGCGGTCGAATCCTCGGTGCGCGTGAGCACGCAGCGGCTCGACCGCCTGATCGACATGGTGGGCGAGCTGGTCATCGCCCACTCCATGGTGGCCCAGGACGCGCTCGTGACCGGGGGCGGCCACCACGGGCTCGCCAAGAAGGTCGCCCACACGAGCAAGATCGTGCGCGAGCTCCAGGACATCAGCATGTCGATGCGCATGGTGCCGCTCAAGGCGACCTTCAACAAGATGGCCCGGCTCGCCCGCGACGTCGGGCGCAAGCTCGGCAAGAACGTCGTGTTCGTGACCGAGGGGGAGGACACCGAGATCGACCGCAACCTCGTCGACGTGGTGAATGACCCCCTCGTGCACATGGTGCGCAACGCCGTCGACCACGGCATCGAGAGCCCCGAGGAGCGCCGCGCCGCCGGCAAGCCCGAGCAAGGGACGGTCAAGATCGCGGCCTTCCACTCCGCGGGGAGCGTCGTCGTCGAGATCAGCGACGACGGCAAGGGGCTCGACCGCGAGGCGATCCTCGCCAAGGCCCGCGAGCGGGGGCTCGTCGCCGAGAACGCCGAGCCGAGCGACCGGGAGGTCTTCAACCTGATTTTCGAACCCGGCTTCTCCACGGCCAAGGTCGTGACCGACGTCTCCGGCCGCGGCGTGGGGATGGACGTGGTCAAGAAGAACATCGAGCTCTTGCGCGGGACGGTGGAGATCCGCTCCGAGAAGGGCAAGGGAAGCGTCTTCCGCATGAGCCTGCCGCTCACGCTGGCCATCATCGACGGCATGGTGATCCGTGTCGCAAGAGAGACCTACGTGCTGCCGACGATCGCGATCGTGCGCTCGGTCAAGCCTGCGGCGGCCGATGTGCACACCGTTTTCGGCCAGGGCGAGATGCTCCGCCTGCAGGGCCGCCTGATCCCGCTCTACCGCCTGGACGACGTCTTCGGTCTCACCGGCGCCTGCCGCGACCTCGCTCAGGGGATCGTGGTCGTCGTGGAGGACGGCGAGCGCCAGGCCGGGCTGGTCGTCGACGAGCTCGTGGGGCGCCAGCAGGTGGTGATCAAGAGCCTGGGCGAGGCGATGAAAAACATCCCCGGCATTTCGGGCGGGGCGATCCTGCCGAACGGCCGGGTGGGGCTGATTCTCGACGTGGGGGGGCTGCTGAAGTTCGCCGCACCGGAACGGCGGGAGGGGCTGCGCGCCGAGGAGGCCGCCTGCCGCCAGCAGGCCGAGGCCGCCTGAAGCTTAGGGGAAGGGGTGAACCCGGAGATGCAGACCGCGGTCGAGGATCTGAAACCGCACCATTTCCGCAAGATCAGCGAGGTCGTCCACCGCGTGGCCGGCATCCACCTCAAGGACGGCAAGGAGGCCCTCGTCCGCGCGCGGCTCATGAAACGGCTGCGGCGCCTGGGCATCGGGCGGGTCGAGGACTATCTCGAGCTGATCGAAAGCGAGCGGGGGGCGGCGGAGATCCCCGAGCTGGTCGACGTGATGACGACCAACAAGACGCATTTCTTCCGCGAGGCCGACCACTTCGTCTTCCTGCACGAGACCGTGCTCCCGGCGCTCGCCGGCCGGAAGCTGCGCTTCTGGAGCGCCGCCTGCTCCTCGGGGGAAGAGCCCTACTCCCTGGCCATGATTCTGCGGGAGCATCTCGCCGACATCGAGCGCCGGGACGTGCGGATTTTGGCGACCGACATTTCGCGGCGGGTGTTGGAAAAGGCCCGCAGGGCGGTCTACCCCGCCGCCGTGCTGGAGGAGGTGCCCTTCGCGGCCCTGCGCCGCCATTTCCAGGCGCGCCCCGGGTCCCGGCCGGCGGAGGTCGTCGTGGCGGAAGAGGTCCGCCGCCTGGTCCACTTCGCGCACCTGAACCTGATGGAGCCGTGGCCGATGCGCGGCCCCTTCCAGGTCATCTTCTGCCGGAACGTGATGATCTACTTCGACCGGCCCACCCAGCAGGAGCTGATCCGGCGCTTCTGGGAGATCCTCGAGCCGGGGGGGTATCTCTTCGTGGGGCATTCGGAGGGCTTGTCGGCCATCCGCCACGATTTCCGCTACGTCCGGCCGGCGGTGTACCGCAAGTGAGTCGCGCGGGGGACGGGGGCCGATGAACCTCACCGTGATGGTCGGGGACATGAAGACGGGCGCCGCGGGAGATACCATCGTGACCCACGCGCTGGGCAGCTGCCTGGGGCTGGTGGTCTACGACCCGGTGCTGAAGATCGGCGGGCTGCTCCACGCCATGCTGCCGCTCTCCAGCATCAACCCGGAGAAAGCGCAGGCGAACCCGGCCATGTTCGTCGATACCGGGGTGCCGCTGCTGTTCCGGGCGCTCTACGAACAGGGGGCCTTGAAATCGCGCCTCCAGGTGAAGGCGGCGGGTTGCGGGGCGCCCATGGGGCGAAACGAGGTCTTCAAGATCGGGGAGCGGAACTACACCGTGCTGAAGAAGCTCCTGTGGAAAAACAACATCCTGCTCGCCGCCGAGGACGTCGGCGGCAGCCAGAGCCGGACGCTGCACTTCGACCTCGCAACGGGCGAGGTCGTGGTCGCCAGCAACGGGACGCGCAAACCCTTGTAAGCCGGGGTTGCGGAAATGAGGCCGGGCGCCATGCGGCTCGATGAGATCACGCGATCGGTCGATACCTTGCCCGCCATGGGCGGAGCCGCCCTCCGGGTGCTCGCCCTGATCGAGGACGCCCAGGCCAGCGCGGCACGGATCGAGAAGGCCCTGCGCGAGGACCCCGGGGTGACGGCGAATCTCCTGCGGCTCGCCAATTCGGCCTACTTCGGCATCCCGTCGCGGATCGGTTCGTTGCGTCAGGCGGTGAGCCTCCTCGGGCTGCGGCGGGTGACCCAGATGGTCGTCGCCGCTTGCGCGGCCGCGGTCCTGCAGCGGCCGGTGGAAGGCTACGACCTGCCCGCGGGCGAGCTCTGGCGGCACTCGCTCGCCGTCTCGGTGGCGGCCGAGGGGCTCGTCCGGGAGCTCGGCATCGGGGCGGGCGAGGAGATCTTCACCGCGGCGCTGCTCCACGACGTCGGCAAAATCGTGCTCGGCCGGTTCGTCTCCGAGGAGATGGCGCGGATCGAGGCCGCGCTCGGCCGGGGACTCACCTTCGAAGAAGCCGAGACCGCGGCCCTCGGCGTCGATCACGCGGCCGTGGGCGCCGATCTGCTGGCGCGGTGGGCGCTCCCGGCCGACATCGTCTATGCCGTGCGCTGGCACCACGACCCCGACCGGGCCCCGGCGAGCCACCCCATGCTCGACGTGGTGCACGTCGCCAACGTTCTGTGCCGGATGATCGGGATCGGCCTTGGACGCGAGGGGCTGCAGACCGAGCCGTCGGAAACCGTGACCCGCAGGCTCGGGGTCGGGACCGGCCACCTGGAACGGGTGGCCAGCCGCACGCTCCAGTGGGCAAACGAGCTCGCCCAAGCCCTCGCCGCGTAAGGCGCGGCGGGAGGGACACAAACGGGAAAGGTGCCGAGAGGGTTCGATGGCGGTCAACGTTCTCATCGTCGATGACAGCGGCGTCATGCGATCCATGATCCGCAAGGCGATCGAGCTGAGCGGGCTGGCGATCGGCGAGGTCCACCAGGCCGAAAACGGCCGCGAAGGGTTGAAAATCCTCGACGCCTTTTGGATCGACCTCGTCCTCGTCGACATCAACATGCCGGTGATGAACGGGGAGGAAATGATCGCCGCCATGCGCGCGCGCGAGGAATTCCGCGCGATCCCGACCGTGGTGGTCTCCACCGAGGGGAGCCGCACGCGGATCGACCGGCTGGAGAAGGCCGGGGCGCGCTTCATCCACAAACCGTTTTCGCCGGAGAAACTGCGCGACACGCTGAAGGATCTCCTGGGAAGCGAGGTGTTCCATGCCTGAGGCCCTCGAACGCGAAATCGCGGACGTGGCGCGGGAGACGCTCGAGAAGCTGGCCTTCGTCTTCGCCGCAGACGACCTCCCCGAGGCCGCAGCCGGGGCGGACCCCGCGCTCCGGGTGCGGGTCGCCTTTCAGGGGCCGCGGGCCGGGGCGCTCGAAGTCGCGCTCTCCGAGGCGGCGCTCCCCGAGCTCGCCGCGAACATGCTCGGCGTCGACGACCCCACCGGCCTCTCCCCCGACGAGCAAACCGACGCCCTGCGCGAGCTCGCCAACGTGATCTGCGGAAACCTCCTGCCGCGGCTCTTCGGCGAGGAGGCCGAGTTTGCGATCGCAACACCGGTCGCCCTGCGGCGGGCGGAGGAGAGGGCGGCCGGAACCGAGGCCGCCGACTGCCGGCTTCCGCTCGAGAGCGGGGCCTGCCGGCTGCGTCTCTTCCTCGAGGGGGAACCGCCGGCCGGCCGGGGCTTGGCCGCGACGCAAGGAGGGGGCGCATGATCCGGGTGCTGGTCGTCGACGACTCGGCGGTCGTCCGCAAGGTGATCGTGGAAGAGCTCTCGCGCCACCGGGACATCGAGATCGTGGGCACCGCGGTCGACCCCTTCGCCGCGCGCGACAAGATCGTGGAGCTGAAACCCGACGTGGTGACGCTCGACCTCGAGATGCCGCGCATGGACGGGCTCTCCTTTCTTGCGCGGCTGATGAAGCACCATCCCCTGCCGGTCGTGGTGCTCAGTTCGCTGACGCCGAAAAACAGCGAGCTGGCCCTCAAGGCCCTGGAGCTCGGCGCGGTGGAGGTGCTCTGCAAGCCCGGCGCCTCCTATTCGACCAAGGACATCGCCCAGCCGCTGGTGAACGCGATCCGCGCTGCCGCCTCGGCCCGGGTGCGGCCCGCCACGGCCCCTCCGGCGCGGCCGGCGTTCGTCCCCGCGCCGGAGCGGCTGCTTGCGCAGACGACCCACAAGGTGATCGCGATCGGGGCCTCGACCGGAGGCACGCGGGCGATCGAGTCGGTGCTCCTGGGCATGCCGGCCACGGCCCCGGGCATCGTCATCGTGCAGCACATGCCCGAGCATTTCACGGCCTCCTTTGCCCGGAGGCTGAACGAGGTGACGGCCCTCGAGGTCCGCGAGGCGGCCGACCAGGATCACGTCATCCCGGGGACGGCCCTGATCGCCCCGGGAAACCGGCACATGGTGCTCGCGCGCAGCGGGGGCACCTACCTCGTGCGGATCAAGGACGGCCCCCGCGTCCACTACCAGCGGCCGAGCGTGGATGTGCTCTTACACTCCGTCGCCCAGACGGCCGGCCGCAACGCGGTCGGGGTGCTCTTGACGGGCATGGGCGCCGACGGGGCGCGGGGGCTGCTCGCCATGCGGGAAAGCGGCGCCCCCACCATCGCCCAGGACGAGGCGAGCTGTGTCGTCTACGGCATGCCCAAGGAGGCCGTGAAGATCGGCGCCGCAGGCCAGGTGCTCCCCCTGGAGGCGATCCCGCAGGCCGTGCTCCAGGTTCTGCAGCATGATCCCGCGGGCCGCCGGGCGGCGGCCGGAGGTGAGGCATGACCCATCTGTTCGGCGTCCTCTCGACCGGGACGAGCGCCCTGCTCACCCAGCAGCGGGCAATCAACGTCACCGGCAACAACATCGCCAACGTGAACACCCCGGGCTACTCGCGGCAGCGGATCGGCCTGGAGACGGCGCTCCCGGTGGCGACCGCGGCCGGGATGATGTCCTTCGGCGTCGTCGCGCGCGGCATCGAGCGCGTCTACGACCGCTTTCTCGGCGTCCAGATCCAGGATGCGGGCTCGAAGAGCGGGCGCTGGGAGGCGCAGCAGGCGGCGCTCGAGCGGGTGGAGGCCCTCCTCGACGAAAACGGCGGCTGGGGCCTCCAAGCGGCGCTGAGCGACTTTTTCGGCTCCTGGCACGATCTGGCGCTCAAGCCGACCGGCGAGGTGGAACGGACCGTCGCCGCGGCGGCGGCCGGCCGGCTGGCCGAGGCCGTGCGCGGCCGCGCCGAGGCGCTCGAGGGCCTGCGGCGGGAGCTCGATGCCGACCTCGCAAGCGCACTCGAGCAGGTGAACCGTCTCGCCCTCCAGGTCGCCGAGCTGAACGGCAAGATCGCGCGCGCCGAGCTCGGCGGCGAGGCGGCGAACGACTACCGCGACCGCCGGGACCAGGTCCTCAAGGAACTCTCGGGGTGGATCGACATCCGGAGCTGCGAAGCGGCCGACGGGCAGGTGTCGGTCTCGGTCGCCGGCGGGAGGCCCCTCGTCGAAAGCGGGAACACCTGGGCCTTGCGGGTCGAACCCGGAGGCGACGGCCACGGCCGCATCCTCTGGCCGGACCTGGACGGCGGGACGACCGACATCACCGACGCCGTGCGCGGGGGGCGAATCGGCGGAACGCTCGCCGTGCGCGACGAGCGCCTCGTCGCCTACCGCGAGCGGCTCGACGAGCTCGCCCGCGGCCTCCTGGACGCGGTGAACGACGTCCACGCCGCGGGATACGGGTCGGACGGGACCACGGGGACGGCGCTCTTCACCGGGACCGGGGCGGCCGACCTGCGGCTGAACCCCGCGGTGGAAAGCGACCCCCGGCTCCTGGCTGCATCCGCTACGGCGGCCGGGGTTCCCGGCAACGCCGAGAACGCGATGCGGCTGCTCGCCCTCCGGGAGACGCCGCTCTTGCGCGGGGGCACGGCCACCTTCGAGGAGGCCGCTCAGGGGCTCGTCAGCCTCGTCGGCTTCGACGTCCAGCAGGCCCGCGCCCAGGCGCAGCACGAAGGCGACATGCTCGGCTTTCTCGAAAACCGCCGCGAGGCCGTCTCCGGGGTTTCGCTCGACGAGGAGATGGTCAACCTGCTCAAGTACCAGGCGGCCTACCAGGCGGCCGCCAAGCTCGTCGGCCTGGCCGATGACATGCTCGATTCCCTGATGAGCATGGTGCGCTGAGCACGCGGCAAGGAGGCCCCATGAGGATCACGCAGACCATGATGGCCCGGATGTTCACGGGCGCGCTCAGGCGCCAGACCCAGGCGATGATCGTGCAGCAGGAGCGGATCGCGACCCAGAAGCGCATCAACCGCCCCTCCGACGATCCGGCCGGTGCGGGGCGGGTGCTCTCGGGACGGGCGGCGCTGGCCGGCCTCGAGAAGTACGCCTCCGGCATCCAGCAGGGAAAGAGCCGGCTCGAGTTCAACGAGGAAACCCTCAAGCTAATCGGCGATCTCGTCCGGCAGGCCCGGCGCACGGCCGAGGAAAAAAGCGCAGGCGGGGTGAGCGCCGAGGAGCGGGCGCTGGCCGCGACCACGATTCAAGAGATCGCCGACCAGGTCCTGCAGCTCGCCAACGCGCGCTGGAACGGCGAGTATGTCTTCGGCGGGGACCGGAAGGATGCCGCCCCCTTCGTGCGGGACGAGGACGGAAACGTCACCTACCGCGGCGAGCGCGGCGAATTTCTCATCCCGCTGCCGGGCGGCGGGCGGGTCGCCGTGGACGCCGACGGCCGCAACTATTTCCAGAACGCAAGCGCCGGCGGGGTGAATCTCTTCGACGCGCTGCGCGACCTCGTCGCCGGCCTCGAGAATCCCGATTTGGCGGAGGGCACGGTGCAGATCCGCGCCGTGATCGAGCCCCTGGAGCGGGCCGAGGCGCAGCTGCGCAACAAGCGCGCCGAGGTTGCGCCCCAGGCCTATCGCCTTCAGGCGACGGGGGAGCACCTTGCGCGCGTGCGGGCGGCCGTCCAGGCGGCGATCGGCCGCGACGAGGACGCCGATGTGGCCCAGGCGATCGTCGAGCTGAAGAACCTCGAGGTCGCCTACGAGTCGACGCTGGCCGCGGCCTCGCGGATTTTGCAGCCGAGCCTGGTCGACTTCCTGCGGTAGGAAAGGCCGGGCGCGGCCGGGGGATCGAGAAGATGAGGAGTGGTTTGGGCATTGCCGGGGTCCTGATGCTCGCGGGGGCGCTCACCCTCGCCTCCGGCGGGCACGCCCGGGGGCTTGACGGGGCCGCGCTGCTGCGCCTCAAGCAGGCCGGCGTGAGCGACGAGACGCTCGCCGTCCTGGCGCGCGAGAAGGCGATCGAGACCGGCGCCTTCAGCGTCGAGGAGATCGTCGCCCTCAAGGGCGCCGGCGTCGGCGAGGAGACCCTCCGGGCCGTGATCGCCTCGGGGTCCTTCCTCCGGGACCGCACGCCCGTCGTTTACGGCCGGGGGGTGCGGCCGATCCGCCTGAGCACGGTCGAGGATTTGCTGGCGCTCAAAGAGGCGGGCTTCTCGGACGAGGTGCTCCGGGCCGTGATCGCCGCCGGGAGCGCCAAAACCGAGCGGGAGCGCGAGGAGGCCCTGCGGGTGCTCGAGGGGCTGGGGATTTGGATCGACGGCCGGAGGTGAGCCGCGGCCGTCGGGGGAGGAATCCGTCCGTGGAGCGTTGGGCGAAAAGCTCGGCCCGGTCGGCGGTGAGGGAGGATGCGCCGGCTTGCGCCGCCGGGGCCTGCGAGGATCTTCTCGAAGAGCTTCCGATCCTCGTGATCGGGCTGGCCGACGACCTGCGGGTGACCCGCTGGAACCGGCAGGCGGGAGAGCTTCTTGGAAAGCCGGCCGCCGAGGCCCTCGGCCGGCCGCTCGGCGGGCTCGCCTTGGGGATCGATGTCGGCCGCCTGCGCCGGGGGCTCGAGCAGTGCCCATCGCGCGGGGGGTGCCTGCGCCTCGAAGAGCTCGCCTGCAGGCGGCCCGACGGCCGCGAGGGGCTGCTCGGGCTCACGATCCACCGGCTGCGCGGCAAGGACCCGGCCGGAACGGTTTTCGTCGTCGTCGGCGCGGACATCACCGAGCGCAAGCTCCTCGAGCGGCAGCTCGCCCAGGCCCAGAAGCTGCGCTCGATCGGCCAGCTCGCCTCCGGCATCGCCCACGAGATCAACACCCCCACGCAGTACGTGGGGGACAACGTCCGTTTTCTGCAGGAGTCCTTTGACCGGCTCCTCGAGCTGCTGGGCGTGCAGGACGAGGTGATCGCGGAGCTCTGCGCCGCCTGCGGGACGGCCGCCCCCCGGCGCCTGGCCGAATCCCGCGCGCGGGCCGACGTGGGCTACCTCCGGGAGGAGGTTCCGGCCGCCGTGCGGCAGACGCTCGAGGGCGTGGAGCGCATCGCGCGCATCGTGCGGGCGATGAAGGACTTCGCCCACCCCGGGCGGCGCGAAAAGGCCCCGGCCGACGTGAACCGCATCGTCGACACCACGATCACCGTGGCCCGCAACGAGTGGAAGTACGTGGCCGACGTGGAGACGGCGCTCGACCCGGCGCTGCCACCCGTGGTCTGTGACGCGGCCGAGATCGGGCAGGTAATCCTCAACCTCCTGATCAACGCCGCCCACGCGATCGAGGATCGTAGGCGGCGGGACCCCGCCGCCGGGAAAGGCCGGATCCGAATCGAGACCCGCGCCGCCGGGGACCGCGCCGTGATCCGGGTCGAGGACTCCGGCTGCGGCATCCCCCCCGAGGTCCGCTCCCGCGTCTTCGACCCCTTCTTCACCACCAAGGAGGTCGGCCGGGGGACGGGCCAGGGGCTCGCCCTGTGCCACGCGGCGGTCGTCGAGCGCCACGGCGGGAGGATCGACTTCCACTCCGAGGTCGGCCGGGGGACGACCTTCACCATCGAGCTGCCCTTCGGCCGGCCGGAGGAGGAGCCATGAGCGAGCCGGGATCCCGGGCCGCGGTGCTGTTCGTGGACGACGAACCCCTCGTGCTGCAGGGGCTCCAGCGCATGCTGCGCCCCGAGCGGGACCGCTGGGACATGCACTTCGCGGCGAGCGCCGAGGAGGCCCTGCGGCTCATGGCCGAGAGCCCCTTCGACGCCGTCGTGAGCGATCTGCGCATGCCCGGGATGGACGGCGCGGAGTTCCTCGCCTGTGTGATGGAGCGCTCGCCCCAGACGGTGCGCATCGTCCTCTCGGGCGAGATGGACCGCGGCCTGATCTTCAAGACCGTCCAGTGCGCCCACCAATACCTCGCCAAGCCCTGTCAGCCCGACGCCCTCAAGTCGGCTCTCGAGCGGGCGCTGGCGCTGCGGCGGATGATAGGCGACCGCCGGCTCAAGTCGCTTCTGCCGCAGCTCTCCTCGCTACCGAGCCTCCCGGCGCTTTACTTCGAGATCCTCTCCGAGATCCAGGCGCCGAACGCCTCCTTCAAGCGGGTGGGCGAGCTGATCGCGCGCGATGTCAGCCTGAGCGCGAAGATGCTCCAGATCGTGAACTCGGCCTTCTTCGGGCTGCCGCGCCGGATCGCCGACATCGCCGAGGCCGTCTCGCTGCTGGGCTTTGACACGGTGAAGGGGCTGGTCCTCTCGGTCAAGGTCTTCTCGCAGTTCGAGGTCGGCCGCATCCCGGCGCGCTGGCTCGAGGAGCTCTGGCGGCACAGCAGCCAAGTCGGGCTGTTCGCCCGCGGGATCGCCCTGTCCGAAAAGCTTCCGCGGCGCTCCCTCGACGAGGCCTTCACCGCGGGGCTCCTCCACGACGTGGGCAAGCTCATCTTCGCCCAGAATTTCCCCGACGCCGCCGTGGAGATGATCGCGGCCGCCGCGACGCGGCCTCTCTGGGAGGTCGAAAGCGAGCGCTTCGGGGTCTCCCATGCCGAGCTCGGGGCTTACCTCCTGAGCCTCTGGGGGATCGGCGAGGAGGTGGTCGCGGCCCTCGCCCACCACCACCGGCCCCCCGAAACCGGAACCCCCGGCCGCGTGGTGGGCGTCGTCTACGCGGCAAACGCCCTCGAGCACCGGCTCGGTCCCGGCGACGCACCCGGGGCCCCGGCCGCGGCGCTCGGGCTCGAGGTGTGCCGCCGGCTCAACATCGCGGGGAGGATCTCCGCCTGGGAGGCGATCTGCCGCAAACTCTCCGCGGAGGAGCGGCTCCATGCCTGAGCGGGTGCTCATCGTGGACGACGACCCCCTGCTGCTCGCCTCGCTGCGGCGGCAGTTCCGCCGCCGGCTGGACCTCGACACCGCGGCGAGCGGCGAGGAGGGGATCCGCGCCGTCCGGGAGCGCGGGCCCTTCGCGGTGGTCGTCACCGACTATTGCATGCCGCGGATGAACGGGGTCGAATTCCTCAAGCAGGTGCGGCAGCTCGCCCCCGAGACGGTGCGGGTCCTGCTCACCGGAAGCGCCGACCTGAACGCCGCCGTCCGCGCCGTGAACGAGGGGAACATCTTCCGCTTTCTCCTCAAGCCCTGCCCCGCCGCGTCCCTGCAGGAAGTCCTCGAGGAGGGGTTCCGTCAGTTCCGCCGCACGCGCAAGGAGCGCAAATTCAGCCGGCGCACCCGGCGCTGGCTCGCCGAGGCCATGGAGGTGCAGCAGGGCTTTTTCCCCTCCGGCGGCAACCGGGAAACCGGCCTCGACATCGCCGGCCGCAGCTGCTTCTGCGACCCCACGGGCGGCGACTACTACGATTACTTCGACGTCTGCCGCGAAGGGCGCCGCCGGGTCGTCCTCGCCGTGGGCGATGTCTCCGACCACGGGTTGCCTTCGGCGCTCCTGATGGCGAGTGCGCGGGCCTTTCTGCGCGAGGCGGCGGCGCACGCGGCAGGGGCCGCAGCGGTCGTCTCCGAGGTGAACCGGCAGTTCAGCCGCGACGTCCACACCTCGGGGCGGTTCATGACGCTGTTTTACGCCGAGATCGAGCCGGATTCGCGGCGGCTCACCTGGGTGCGGGCGGGGCACGAGCCGGCCTGGCTCTACGATCCGGAAAAGGACCGCTTCGAGGATCTGGCCGGGGAGGGGGGGCTTCCGCTCGGGGTGCTCCCCGAGGCGGGCTATGCCGAGTACCAGCGCGGCTATTGCCCGGGGGAGATTCTTCTCGTCGCCACCGACGGCATCTGGGAGGCCCAAAACCGCGAGGGGGCATGCTTCGGCAAGGCGATCCTCAAGGACCTGGTCCGGGCGCATGCGCACCGCGGCGCGGCGGAGATCCTCGGCGCCGTGCTCGAGGAGCTCGAGCGCTTTCTTTGCCCGCTTGCGATCCAGGACGATGCGACCCTGCTCGTGGCGCGCCTGGAGGTGTGAATGCCCCCCGCGCGCCTCGACTGCCGCCGCTGTCGCCACTACGCCGTCACCTGGGACGAGCGCTTCCCCCACGGCTGCCGCGCGATGGGGTTCAAAAGCGCACGCTATCCCGCCGACGAGGTGCTCTCGGCCACGGGCGGCGAGCCCTGCCGCCTCTACGAGCCCAAGACGCCGACGCCTCCCCGGCCGCCCCAGGGAGGCGTCCGGCGCATCTGAGCCATCCGAGGATCGCTTGCGCGGCGGGGATCCCGGGCTGCGCTCCCGCCTAGAAGCCGATCGCGGGTTTCGGGGACTTCTCCTTTTTTAGCCGGGACTCGGCCTCGAGCTCGCGGATCCAGGCCGCGGGGTCCGGGCCGGATGCGGCGCCCAGAGCGTATCGATCCCGGACCCGCGCGAAATCCGCCGGCGTGAGACGGCCGATGCGCCGCAGGGCGGCAACGCCGGCCGGGTCCAGCGGTTTCCGGGTGAGGGGCGCAAGGAGCTTGCGATAAAAGATGAGGTTTCCTTCCGCGGTGAGGTAATCGAAGCGGACCGTCAGGGTGAAGCGCCGGATCGCCGCGGCGTCCAGTTCCTTCATCCGGTTGGTCGTGCAGATCAGGATCCCCCGGAAGGTGTCCATCTGCGCGAGAAACTCGTTCACGAAGGTGATTTCCCAGGTGTGCCGGGCCAGGTCCCGGTCGGTCAGCATCGAATCGACCTCGTCCACGAGAAGAACCGCTCCGGCGCGTTGCGCTTCCTCGAAGGCATCCCGGACGTTCCGTTCCCCTTCGCCGACCCACTTGCTTTGCAGATCGCTGTAGCGGCGGCAGTGGATGTCGCGCTCGAGCCCGGCGGCGAGATGGCGGGCGAGAGCGGTTTTCCCCGTTCCCGGCGGCCCGGTGAAGAGCAGGTTGAGGCTCCGGGGGTGTGCCGTTCCCCGCCGCAGGATCTCATCGAACCGCCGGAGACGATCCCGTAGCAGCTCGACCTCCACGTCCAGGTTCAGCCCTTCGGTCGTGTACTCCTCCTCGCCCGGCGTGCGCTCCGGGGCACGCCAGCCCCGGTTCGTTTTCAGCCGCACGCAGGCATCCAGGGAAAGCCGCAGGCATTTTTTGAAGGCCGCGGCGGAGCCCCCGGCGGAGAGGCGCGCGGCCTGCAGCGCGGCGGCGATCTCCCCGGTGCTCAGGGGGTAGGCGGCGGAAAGCGCGTCGATTTCGGGTGCCGAGAAGAAGGAGGCCGCGCGGTTTTCCCGGAGGAGACGGTGCCACATGCCGATGCGGCCGCCGCGGCTCAAGGGGCGGAACTCCAGGCTGAACGCGAAGCGCCGCAGGACGGATTCCTCGATGGCGTCGATGTGGTTGGTGACCCAGAGGACCCGCGTGCCGGGCTCTTCCAGCAGGTGGTTCAGCCACCCCTTGTCCTGGGTTTCACCGCGCAGGGTCCATGCGCTTTCGGTGTTGAGCAGGCTGTCGGCCTCATCCACGAGGACGACGGAGCCCCTTCCCCCGTTGGTCATGTTCAGGCAGGAGGTCAGGGCCCCACGCCGTTCGCGGGAGGTGGCCTCCTCCCGGAAGAGGACCTCGTAGGCCGGGTCGTTCAGCTCCTTCAGCAGGGCGCGGGCGAAACTCGTTTTGCCGCTCCCCGGCGGGCCGTAGAGGAGAACGTGAACCGCCTGCCGGCGTTTCTTCCCGAGCAGGCGCAACAGATGCCTCACGGTTTCCTGCCCGACCCCGTGGGAGGCGAGCGGAACCTCGGCGGCGGGGATCTCGCGGAAACCGCGTTGCTCGTCGGGGGTTGGGCTCGCAAGGACGAGCAGGTTGCGGAACCAGTCGCAGAGATCCACCTGGTCGAGGCTCAGGTCGATCACATCGAGGCGGTTCAACCGGTCCAGGGCCGAGGCGAGCTCGGAAGGCGGGATGTGGAGCAGGGAGAGAAGCTCGCTTCGGCCGCGGAAACGATTGCACTTCAGGTGGTCGATCAGGAAATCCTCCGCTTCGCCGAAGCTTTCGACGATAAACAGAAAGGTGATCAGCCGGAGCTCGGCCGGGTTCAGCCCGAAACGCCTCTTGAGCCGGTCCAGGTGCGCCTCGAGCGCCGATTTGGCGTCCGGCCGCGACGGCGCGTCCTTCAGCAGGCCGAGCAGGCGGCGCAGCGCGCGTGCGCGGGCGAGGGCCCCGGTTTTTTTCAGGGCTTCGAGGATCGCCTCGGCGACGATCGCCGGGTCATCGGCATCCTCGTCCAGGGTTTCCCGCAGCTCACCGAGCCGCGGTGCATCGATCCCCTCAAAGAGGATGTCGGCGACGTCTCTCGGGTCGCGCCTCGTCACCCAGAAGAAAAATTGCAGGGTTTCGCGGTCGACGCTTCGCCTGCGGGCGAGATGGCGCTCGAGATAGCGCCGGCAGGTGTCGCGGATGAACGCGTCGTCCGCCTGGGAATCGCCGAGTGCGCCGTCCGGGCTCAATCTTTTGCGTTTTCCGTCGATAGGCATATCAGGCCTCCTTTCCGCATCTGCGGCAAGGATCGCCCGCCATCGTTCCATAATGCGGAACGCAAACACAAAGTGGAGCATCGACGATTGGCAGCAAAAATCAGCACATACCGCACCTACGGCGAAAAGCTCGTCAGCCTCTTCGCCCGGCTGCTCTTTTCGCAGGAAAGCCACTCCCTGACCGACCTCGCGCGCCTGCTGGGCTGCTCGAAGCAGACCGAGCTGCGCCTGATCGACGACATCCGCCGGGCCTACAGCGTGGACATCGAGGAGACGATCCGGGAGCGAAGGAAATATTTCCGCCTGAAGAAGCGATCGCTCGGCGGCCCGGCCGTCCCCCTGACGGCGGAGGAGCTCACGACGCTGCAGATGTGCCGGGCGTTCACGGCCCATTTGCTCGGCCCGGAGCTGGCCCGGGAGGCGCTGCGCGGAATCGAAAAGAGCGCCGCCCTCTCGCCCGCGGGCCGCAAGGAGTTCCTGGAGCCCTTCGCGGTCTTGCCCTTCGGGGCGATCGACTACCGGGCGCATGCGGAGACGATCCGTCGCCTGCGGCAGGCCATGGAGGAGCATCGGGTGTGCCGCGTGAGCTACCGCCCGGCCTATGAGGGCGTGGTGAAGGAGTATCGGATCGAGCCGCTCAAGATCTTCTCCTTCCGCGATTGCCTCTACCTCGCGGCCCGAAGGGTCGGACCCCCGGGGGCGAGAGCCGGGCGGCCCGCCCACGATCCGCTGCTTGCGATCCACCGCATGCAGAAGATCGAGCTGACCGACGCCCGCTTCCGCCCCCCCCGGGATTTCGACTTCGAGAGTCTCTACCGGGACGGTTTCGGGATCCTCCGCGGAAACCCGGTGCGCATCGAGGTCGAATTCCGGGGCTGGGCCGCGAAGTACGTGTCGGAGAGAATCTGGTCGAAAGACCAGAGGATCCGATCCTGCTCCCGGGATGCCGTGAGGCTCAGCCTGACGGCGGGCTCGGTTGCGGAGACGATCGCCTGGCTGCTCTCATTCGGCGACTGCTTCACCCTCAAGAAACCTCGGAGGATCCGAGCCCGCGTGATGGCGGCCGCCCGGCGCATCATCGCCAATCATCAGGAGGACCTCTCCGGCCGCTAAGGGGCGGAGGCAGGTTTTCCCACGAAGCGGGCAAGCCCCGCGCCTTCGGCGGCGCGGCACCGCGTCGGCGCCGCTCAGGCGTATCCGACACGGCGCGGCTCCGACAACTCACCGCCCGGAAGGAACAATCGACCGGCTTTCCCGCCGCCGTCCCCGTTTGAGCCTCAGAGACGAACGGGAGACCCGCTCGGCTGCGGCCCGACCCGTTGCCTTCGCCAGGGGAAAGGTCAAGACGAGTTCCCGGGCCCATACGGTCTTGAACGGGAGCCGAAATTTTCGTATCTGCAAGTGGCGGTCATCCGAAAGGATCGCCATGGCAAACGGTGTTCTCTATCGAGAGGCCCATTGAACCCCCATCAGAGAAGGAGAGCTTCATGAACCGGAGAAAATTTATCAAAACCGCCGGAACCGCCGCTGTCACCGCCTCCGTCCTGACGAGCTCCCTGGCCGTGCCCGCAAGGGCGACCAACAAGATCCAGTGGAAAATGGTGACGGCGTGGCCCAAAAACCTGCCGGGTCCGGGGGTTGCGGCCCAGATGCTCGCCGATCGGATCACCGCCCTTTCCGGCGGCCGCCTTGAGGTCAAGCTGTTCGCCGCCGGGGAGCTCGTTCCCGGCCCCGGCGTTTTCGATGCCGTCTCCCAGGGCACGGCCGACCTGTACCATGCCGTCCCTGCCTACTGGGGATCCAAATCCAAGGGCATCCTGCTCTTCGGTTCTCAGCCCTTCGGGCTGCGCGCCGACGAACAGTTGGGGTGGATGATGCACGGCGGGGGCCAGGCGCTGTACGATGAAATGTATGCCCGTTTCAACCTCAAACCCTTCCTGTGCGGCAACTCCGGGGCCCAGTGGGCCGGCTGGTTCCGCAAGGAGATCAAGTCCGTCGAGGACTTCAAAGGGCTTCGCTTCCGCACGACCGGCCTGGCCTCGGAAATGTGCTCGAAGCTGGGCATGGCCGTGCAGGCCCTGAGCGGCCGGGAAATGTTTCAGGCGCTGCAGACCGGGACCATCGATGCCGGGGAGTTCATCGGTCCCTGGAGCGATGCCGCGCTCGGGTACTACCAGGTCGCGAAGTACTATTACTGGCCGGGTGTCGGGGAGCCCTCCTCGGCCGAAGAGTGCGCGGTCAACTTGAAAGCCTATGAAAAGCTCCCGGCCGATCTCCAGCAGGCCGTCGCCTTTGCCTGCCACAGCCTCTACGACCAGGTCTGGACGGAGTACACCACCAAGCACGCGCTGGCCCTCAAGCAGATGGTCGCCGAGCAGGGCGTCCAGGTGCGGAAGCTTCCCGATGACGTGATCGTGGCCATGGGGAACGCCGCCGGACAGGTGATCGCCGAGCTGCGCGAGAACCCCGACGAGCTGGTACGGCGCATCGTTGAGAGTTTCCTGAAATACCGGGCCTCGATCACCGAATACATGGTGTATGCCGACAACGGCATGATGAACGCCCGGGCGATGAACTACCGCTATTAACCCGTGCGGCCCGGGCGGAGGCGCTTCCAGCCTTTGCCCGGGCCTTCGGAGGTCAAGCGATGCGAAGCGCCGTGGCCTTCCTGGACGCGATCAACCGGGCGACCGGGTCTCTGGTGCGCTGGTGCGCGCTGCTGATGGTGCTGCTCCAGTTCGCCATCGTGCTCCTCCGGTACGTGTTCGGGATCAGCTACATTTTCCTGAACGAGGGGGTCCTCTATCTCCATGCCACGCTGTTCATGCTCGGAGCCGGGTACACGTTTCTGATCGACGGCCACGTGCGCGTGGACATTTTCTATGCGCGGCGCTCCGCCCGGGGAAAAGCGCTGACGGACTTTTTGGGCCATCTGCTCTTTCTCTTTCCTTCCATGGCGGTCCTGGCCTGGTTTTCCTGGCCGACCGTCCTTTCCTCCTGGAAAATCCTGGAAGGTCCCGTGTCGGTCGGCGGCATCCCCGCCTCGTTTTACCTGAAATCGCTCATCGCCGCGTTCTGCGGGCTGCTGGTCATCCAGGGCATCGCCAGAATCCTTGCCGACCTCTTCTTCCTGACCACCGGAAAACGAATCGAACACAGACCATGAGCCTTCCCCTCGACCTGATGCTGGTGGCGGCCCTGATTCTGGGGCTCTTGATCGGGTACCCCGTCTCGTTCACCTTGGCCGGTCTGGCGACGCTCTTTGCCTTTTTCGGGTGGGCCGCAGGCGCATTTGACCTGAGGCTTCTCGGGGCCTTGGCGCAGAGGGCCTTCGGACTCATCACCAACGACGTCCTGATCGCCATTCCGCTGTTCGTCTTCATGGGGATTGTCCTCGAAAAGAGCCGGATCGCCGAGGACCTGCTTCAGACCATGGGCCGTCTTTTCGGGCGCATGCGCGGCGGGCTGGGGATCTCGGTGGTGGTCGTGGGCGCGCTGTTGGCCGCCTCCACCGGCATCGTCGGGGCGACGGTCGTGGCGATGGGCCTGATTGCCCTGCCCTCGATGCTGCAGTACCGCTACCAGCCCGCTTTGGCCGCAGGCGTCGTCTGCACCGCGGGCACCCTGGGGCAGATCATCCCGCCGTCGACCTTGTTGATCATCCTGGCCGACGTGATGTCGAACGCCTACCAGCAGGTCCAGCAATCCCGGGGACAGTTTTCGATCGAAACCCTCTCGGTCGGCCAGCTCTTCGCCGCCGCCTTGATGCCGGGACTTTTGCTGGTGCTCCTCTACATTCTCTTTCTGGTCGTCCGCAGCTGGCTGTCCCCCCAGGTGGCCCCGGCCTTGCGGGGTGATGACGTTCAAACCGTGGCGGCCGCGGAGGTGGCCAAGGCGGTCGTGCCGCCGCTTGTCCTGATCCTGGCTGTTCTCGGTTCGATTCTCGCCGGAGTCGCCACCCCCAGCGAGGCGGCATCGATCGGCGCGGTCGGAGCCCTGTTCCTGGCCGGTGCCCGTATCGGGAAATCCAACCGGTTGATGATTGCGGGGGCCCTCTCCTTGCTCTTCTTGACGGTCGTTGCCGGGGTCTCGCCGGTTCGCCTGCAGCGCTCCGACATCAGCGGGATCGAGTGGGGGATCGGCGTCAGCTGCATGGCCCTCGTCGGGGTCGGCTTGGCGGCCCTGTTCCAAGCCCTGCGGCTTGCGGCCGATCAAAAACTCCTCAAACCGATCCTCACCGCGACGATGACCATCACCGCGATGATCTTCGCCACCATTCTCACCGCAGGGTTTTTCGCCCTGGTGTTCATCGGGCTGGGTGCCGAGGATCGGATCGCCGCGATCGTGACCAACATGCCCGGCGGGGCGACCGGCGCGTTGATTTTCTGCATGGCCATCGTGTTTCTTCTGGGCTTCGTTCTCGATTTCGTCGAGATCACCATCATCCTCTTGCCGCTGGTCACCCCGATCCTGATGATGATGGGCCATGACCCGCTCTGGCTCTCCATTCTCTTCGCCCTCAACCTGCAGACCTCTTTTCTGACCCCGCCTTTCGGGTTTTCCCTCTTCTACCTGCGCGGGGTCGCACCTCCCGAGGTGAGCACCGGCCAGATCTACCGCGGGGTCGCCCCGTTCATCGCCCTGAACGTGGTCGGCATTGCGCTGGTCTGGGTATTCCCGAAAGTCGCCACGTGGTTGCCCAGGCTGCTTTTCTAAATGAGGCGTGAGATGCCTCGGCCCTCTCTCTGCGGTTTCGGGGTCAACCGTCCCGGAGAGAGGAACTCCACGAGGGCCCGCCGATCAGGGCGCCCCTGCAGCCCCCCTGGTTTCGATCCGGCGAACATCGATTGCGCAAGACCCTTCGCGCGGCGCATCCAACGCCGCGCGCCGATGAGGTCCCGGGTTTGCGCAAGCGCCGGCGGAGTCCCCCCCGACAAGCCCCTGAAGGCGGCGAGCGCCCTTCGCAACCGGGACGGAGCCGATCGTTTGGCCATTCCGCCGCAGCCGGCCGACGCCGGCGACGAGCTTGTGCCTGGCTCCCTGGCCCCGCGCCTCATGAGGCCTTGAGCCGCGCAGCCCTTTTCGGCTGCGACCGCGGTCGCCGTTCCCCGGGGGCGGCCGATCGCGCCACCCGAACGCAGATCGCGCCGCGAATCAATCCTTCGGTGCGGCGATCTCGGTCAGGACCTGAAAGGTGCGTGCCGCGCTGCGGTGGCGCACGATGGACGAGGAGGTGACCCCCGGATCCGGGGGCGGCGGCCCCCCTGCGGGGGAAGCGAGGGGGGCGCGGGGGATCAGGACATAAGGCTGCCGGTGGGAGCCGGTGACTTCCCTCAGCCAGCGGGCGGTCGCGGCGATCTCCTCGGGGGTCAACGTGCGGAGGCCGCCTGAGGCGGCCTCCCCCGGCGCGGGGCAGGCGACCACCGTCTCGAAGCGGTACTCGGGGAACCGGGTGACCCGGGCCATCGACGCCTCGATTTCCTCAAGGCCGGCCGTTTCCCCGAGCGCCGCCCGGTGCACCTCCGGCGGCCCCCAGAGCCGCATCACGACCCGGTCGGCGAGACCGCGGGCGAGCAGGCCCTCGAGCAGGGCGGCGTTTCGTCCGTCGGTGGCGATCTCGAGCCTGACGCCCTCGCGCCTGAGAAAGGCGAGCACGGCGAAGAGATCTTCGGCCGCCGCCGCGTCGCCCGCCGAGATCTCGATGCCCGCGGCCCAGCCGCGGGGGGATGCCGCATAGCGGAAGAAGGGGTCCAGCCGCGCCCCCGCCTGGAGCCAGGCGAGGACGGGCGCCACCCCTTGGCGGATCGCCTCCCCGTCGACCAGGACGGGGAACTCGACGCCCTCGCGCCCGCGGACGATCCGATCGCGGTGGGCGCGGTAACACGCCGCGAAGCGGGCCTTGCCCTCGCCCAGGGCGTCTTGTTCCTCGCAAGGGATTGCCCGCGCGCGCAGGAATTTCTTGACCAGGGCGCAGCGGCTGCAGCCCGTTACCGAAAAGAGGGTGAGTCCCATGCCGGCGTCTCCGGGTTCCGCTACGGGGTCCGGTCCCCGAGGTCGGTCCGGACGCACAGGGCGGCATCCGGCCGGTAGGGCAGCACTCCGGGGACCTGGACCACGCGGCGCGGCCCCGGGGGCGAGGCGCCCGGGACGCGGAAGCGCGTGACGTCGATCCGCTCGACCGGCTGCTCGCGCGGCTGGTCGAGCTGCGGCACCCAGGCGTAGGGCAGGCGGTAGGCGCGGTAGATCATGTTGATCTTCAACATCCGGCCCCAGTAGGGGCTGATGTACTCCCAGACGATCTCGTGGTCGGCCGTCACTTCGATCAGGCGCCCGCCGGAGCCCTCGGTGATCAGCGTGTTGCCGTTCGGCAGCCGCTGGGCCGAGCTGATGAAGGGGCTGTAGAAGCGGTTGGCGTCGACGGGGAACGCAAGGCCCGCCTCGACGGGGGAATATTGCCAGACCACCTCGAGCGTGAGCGGGTCGATCTCGAGCACGCGCGAGTAGTCCCGGAGCGCGTTGCGGAAGCCCATGGGGGAGCCGGGGTTGGGGCTCCCGTAGCCGGCCCAGCCGCCGTTGTCGAAGAGCAGGATGTTGCCCTCCCCGGGCAGGCCGCGGGGGATCATGTGGGCGTGGTGCTGGCCGATGATCCAGCCGAGCCTCCGCAGCGCGGGGGTCTCGTCATAGTAGGGGCCGAGCCGCCAGACGATGCGGCCGGTTTTGCGGTCGACGATGGCCGTGATGTTCGTCTCGCGCGCGCACCAGATCAGGTTGTCGGGGTGGAAGCGGCCGTCGCCGGCGTCGAACCAGCGGTTGGGGCCGAGGAGCGAGAGCGAGTTGATGTGCATCCAGTCGCCGATCCCGCCCCCGGTTTTCAGCCAGTTGGGGTTGCGGAAGAGGAGGTTCCGGGCGTCCTCCCGAAAGCCCAGTTCTTCGAAATGCTCGTTGCAGACCCATTCCCAGACGACGTCCCCTTCCCAGTCGACCTCGAGGATCGTGTCATCGAGGAGCGGTTTGTCGCTGATTTCCGGGTTGCGCACGTTCTTGTGCGCAAGCACCATCGTGAAACCGCCGTCGACCCGCGGGTCGAGACCCGGCGCGTAGTAGCCCACGGGGTTCCCCTCCCGCTGGTAGTCGTGGTGCTGGCGCGCCATCCACTGCGGTTCCTCGCCCGGGTCCTCGATGTATTCGTAGCGGTGGAAGCGCCAGACCACCTTCCCGTCCCAGTCCACCTGCACGAGGTCGATCCCGTCCTGGCTGCCGAAGGCGGTGTTGCGCTCGCCGGTGCTGCCGAGCAGGTAGCCGCCGGGGAGCACGCGGTTGGGCATGCCGTGGAGCTCCTTCCAGAGCTGGACCTCGCCGCCGTTCATGTCGATCAGGAGCGCCCCGACCTCTTTCGCCTGGAAGATCGTGTAGCCGTTCCAGCACCGGGCCGGGTCGTAGAGGGTGACCCCCGTGGGGTAGACGCTGGGATAGGTCATCGACGGATTCTCCTCGGTTCTCTCATTCCTCGAAGGCGCGGCTGCGGCGTTTGCGGATGCCGGGCAGCGCCATGGCGATCAGCAGCCCCGCCGCCAGGGCGAGAAAGAGAAGCGAAAGCGGGCGGGTGAAAAAGATCGAGGGATCGCCCCGCGAAAGGAGCATCCCGCGGCGCAGGTTTTCCTCCATCATCGGCCCCAGGACGAAGCCCAGGATCAAGGGGGCCGGTTCGCAGTCGAGCTTGTGCAGCACATAGCCGAACAGCCCGCAGAGGGCGGTCAGGGCGATGTCGAAGGTGTTGTTGTTCACGCTGTAGAGGCCGATGCAGCAGAAGACGAGGATTGCGGGGTAGAGCAGCCGGTAGGGGATGCTGAGCAGCCTCACCCAGACGCCGATCAGGGGCAGGTTGAGCAGGACGAGCATCAGGTTGCCGACCCACATCGAGGCGATCACGCCCCAGAAGAGGGAGGGGTTGCTCGTGATGACGCGGGGGCCCGGCTGGATGCCGTGGATCATCATCGCCCCGGCCATCATCGCCAGCACCACGTTGGGCGGGATGCCCAGCGTGAGCAGCGGGACGAAGGAGGTCTGCGCGGCGGCGTTGTTCGCCGACTCCGGGCCGGCGACCCCGCGGATGTTGCCCTTGCCGAACGTCTCCGGCTCGCGGGAGCATTTCTTTTCGACCATGTAGGCGGTGAAGGAGGAGAGGATCGCCCCGCCGCCCGGAAGAATCCCGAGAAGCGAGCCGACCAGGGTGCCGCGCAGCACGGCCGGGGCGGAGTCCCGGATCTCCTTGCGGCTCAGCCAGAAGCCGCTGATCCGGGTCTTCAGGATGTCGCGCGTCTCCCTCGTTTCCAGGCTGGAGATGATGTCGCAGATGCCGAAGAGGCCCATCGCCAGGGAGACGAAGCCGAGCCCGTCGGCCAGCTCCGGGATCCCGAACGTGAAGCGGTGGGCCCCGCTGGTGACGTCGGTGCCGATCATCCCGAGGAGCAGGCCCAAAACGATCATGCCGACGGCCTTGATCAGGGATCCCGAGGCGAGGACCACCGAGCCGACCAGGCCGAAGAGCATGAGCGAAACATACTCCGCCGGCCCGAAGCGGAAGGCGAGCTCGGCGAGCGGGACGGCGAGCAGCGCAAGCACCACGGTCGCGAAACACCCGGCAACGAAGGATCCCAGGGCGGCGATCGTGAGGGCTGTCCCCCCGCGTCCCTGGCGGGCCATCTGGTGGCCGTCGAGGCAGGTGACCACGGAGGAGGCCTCGCCCGGGACATTGACCAGGATGGAGGTCGTGGATCCCCCGTATTGCGCGCCGTAGTAGATGCCGGCCAGCATGATCAGCGCCGAGACGGGAGGCAGGGCGAACGTGGTCGGCAGGAGGATGGCGATGGTCTGCACCGGCCCGATCCCGGGCAGCACGCCGATCAGCGTGCCGATGAGCGCGCCGGTCAGGCAGTAGAGAAGGTTCATCGGTGAGACGGCGGTCTCAAAACCGAGGGCGAGGTTGGCAAGCAGTTCCATGGGGCGCCGTCGGCCTTGCGCTCAAGGGGAAAGGAGCCGGAAGGAGGGCCCGAGGGGGATCGGAAACTCGAGACCATAGACGAACACCGCGACCACGACGGCGACGAGCGCGGCGGCGTTGATCAGCGTCTCCCGCCAGCGGAACTCTTGGCTGGCGAGGCTGGAGACCACGACCAGGAGTGCTGTGGAGAGAAGAAGCCCCAGCGGGATCAGCAGCTTGCTGAAGAGGAGGACCGAGGAGAGAACGATCAACAGCGGCTTCGGGTTGACGGCGGGCCACCCGCCGCGGGCGGGCGCGGGCCGCAGTCCCCTCACGACCAACACCCCGCCCAGCAGGGAAAGCAGCGAGCCGAGCGCGAAGGGAAAATAGCCGGGGCCCATGCGGGCGGCGGTCCCGAGGTGCACGCCGAGCGAGAGCGCCATGGCCCCCAGGCCGAAGGCGACAAAGAGCGCCCCCGTGAGAAGATCCTTGGGTCGGGTGATCCGCAAGCGCGATACTCCCCCCGGCCCGGATCCCGCGGCACCCCCGCGGCCCGGGCCGGGTCCGAAAACGGTGCGGCCTTTGAGGAGGGCCTGCGCGGCCGGTTCACTCCGCCTTGAAGCCCGAAGCCCGGATGATCGGCACCCAGCGTTCGCGGTCTTTCTTGAAGAGGGCCGCGGCCTCCTCGGGGCTCGAGCCGACCGAGTCGCTTCCCAGGCCGCGGATTTTTTCAGCCACGTCCGGGGCCTGAACCGCCTTGGCGATCGCTTGGCTCAGCTTTTCGACCACGGGCTTGGGCGTCTTGGCCGGGGCGACGATCGCGTTCCAGCCGACCCCCTCGATCTCGGGGAACCCCTGTTCCTTGAAGGTGGGGATGTCGTCCCGTTTCCGGGCGGCCCCCGCGGTGGCGAGGATGCGGATCTTCTCCGGGTGGTAGGCCGACTGCGCGTCGTAGGCGTCCACCCCGATCGGGATCTGGTTGCCGATCAGCGCGGTCACGAGCGGCCCGGAGCCGTTGTAGGAGGAGTGGACCATCTCGACCCCGGCCGCCTTGGCAATCATCAGGCCGAAGAAATGCGGCAGGCTGCCGGCCGCCGGGGACCCGTAGTTGGCCTGGTTGGGGTTTTTGCGGACCCAATCGATCAGCTCCTTCACGTTCCGGATCGGCGAGGCCGCCGGGACGGAAACGCAGAATTGGTAGGTCTGGATCACCGACACCGGGACGAAGTCCGCCTCCGGGTCGTAATTGAGCTTGGAGAAGACGACGGGGGCGACCACGAAGAGGGCCGGGTTCACCACGAGGAGCGCGGAGCCGTCGGCCGGCTGCCCTTTGGCGTATTCGGTGCCGATGCGGCCGCCGGCCCCGGCCTTGTTTTCGACGATGACCGTCTGGCCGAGCGCGTCCTTGAGCTTGTCGGCGATCAGGCGCGCCACGACGTCCGATCCGCCGCCCGCCGGGTAGGGGACGATGATCTTGATGGGGCCCTTGATCTCCTGGGCGTCGGAGGCGGGAAGCCCGACGAGCCCGAAGATCGCCGTTACAAGTACCCAACCGATCAGCCTGCGCATGAAGCACCTCCTGGGTTGCGTTTGCCGGCGCTGCATCCCCTCCGGCCTTGACACCGGTTTGGACTAACGTTAGACAAATCGGAGGGAGCCTGTCAAGCGGGCTTCCGGGTCTCCGGCGGGGAGGGGAGGCGACCATGGCCTTTGCGCCCGTGCGGCAAAAGCGCATCGCCGCCGAAATCGTGGGGCAGCTCAAGGCCGCCCTGCTTTCCGGGCGCTTCAAGCCGGGGGAGCGGCTGCCCACCGAGCGCGAGTTGACGAACCGGTTCCGCGTGAGCCGGGTCGTCGTGCGCGAGGCGCTCAGGGAGCTCGAAATCACCGGCCACGTGCGCATTCTCCAGGGGCCGAACGGCGGGGCCTACGTCACCGGGGGGTCCACGGACCCGATCCAGCGGGCCTTCCTCGACATGTTCCGCTACGGAAAGCTCTCGGTCGCCGAGTTGATCCGCAGCCGCAGGGTCATCGAGTGCGAGACGGCCCGGCAGGCGGCGCGCCGCATCCGGAGCCGCGCGGCGCGGCGGCTCGAGGAGTCGCTCGCCGCCGAGCGGGAGGAACGCGGCACCCACGCGGACTTCGTCTCCAGCCGGATCGAGATCCACCGCATCCTCGCCCGCGAGAGCGGAAACCGCCTGCTCGAGGTCCTGGAAGAGGTGGGGCGCGTCCGTGCAGAGGCGGGCTGGCCGCCCCTCGCGGCGCCGATCGGCCAGATCCTCGCCTCGCAGGCGCTCCTGCACGTCCTCGAGGCGCGCCGCTACGGGACGGTGGTCGACGAGTTCCGGACCCTCGTGCAGGGCGGGTACGGCGCGACTCCCGAGCCCGTCGATCCGACGGTCGCGCGGGCGGTGGAGCTCCTCGCGCCGCGCGCCGCTCTCGTCGACGACCCGCCGACGGCCGACGACGTCCGCGAGCGCGCGGAGGGGCTCGCCGCGAGCGAGGAGGAGCTCGTCCTGATCGCGATGTTCGGCGCCGACGCGGAAGCGCTCCTGCGGACGGTGCGCGCGCGCCACTCCCGCGACCGCGTCCTCATCGCCGAGGACGCCGAGGCCGAGCGGGGCGAGCGGATTCGGGAGCTCGTGAAGATCGTGCAGGAGAGCGGCGTCGGCGAGATCGAGATCGAGGACGAGGGCATGCGCGTCTCGGTGCGGCGCGCGGACGAGCCGGCGCTGCAGCCCGCAGCGACCGCCACCGCGGTCGTCGAGAGCGCCCCCGATGCGGAGCCCGCGGCCTCGGGCTCGATTCGGATCGAGTCCCCGATGGTCGGTGTCTTCTACCGCGCCCCGGGCCCCGGCGCGCCGGCGTTCGTCGATGTCGGCGACACGGTCACGGTGGGGCAGACGCTCTGCCTGCTCGAGGCGATGAAGCTCTTCAACGAGCTCAAGGCCGAGGTCGAGGGCGTCGTGCGCGCGATCCACGTCGAAAACGGCGAGCCGGTCGAGTACGGACAGCTGCTGTTCGAGATCGACCCCGTGCCCGCCCCGCCGACCTTCTAGCGAGCGGTGTTCTCCCGGGTCCTCGTGGCGAACCGGGGCGAGATCGCCGTGCGGGTGATCCGTGCGCTGCACGAGCTCGGCGTCGAAGCGGTCGCCGTGTACTCGACGGTCGATCGCGACGCACTCCACGTCCGGCTTGCGGATCGCGCGATCTGCATCGGCCCGGCGCCCGCGTCGGAGAGCTACCTCTCGATTCCCGCCGTCGTCGCCGCCGCGGAGACCACCGGCTGCGAGGCGGTACATCCCGGCTACGGATTCCTCGCCGAGAACCCGGCCCTCGTGCGGGCCTGCGAGGAGAACGACCTCGTGTTCATCGGCCCGACGGCGGACGTGATGGAGCGCATGGGCGACAAGGTGCGGGCGAAGGAGGCGATGCGGGAGGCCGGCGTCCCGCTCGTCCCCGGCAGCGACGGCGCCGGGTCGCTCGCCGAGCTGCGGCGCGTCGCGCGCGAGGCGGGCTACCCGGTGCTGCTCAAGGCCTCCGCCGGAGGAGGGGGGAAGGGGATGCGGCTCGTCGGCTCCGAGGAGGAGCTCGAGAGCGCGTACGGGGCCGCGCGCGCCGAGGCCGAGTCGGCGTTCGGCGACCCCTCGCTCTACCTCGAGAAGGCGCTCTCGCCCGCGCGGCACGTCGAGATCCAGGTGCTGTGCGACGCGCACGGCGGCGTCCTGACCATGGGCGAGCGCGAGTGCTCGATCCAGCGCCGGCACCAGAAGCTCGTCGAGGAGTCTCCGTCGCCCGCGCTCGACGACGCCCTGCGGGAGGAGATGGAGAGCGCGGTCGAGCGTGCGTGCCGCGCCATCGGCTACCTGAACGCGGGGACGTTCGAGTTCCTCCTCGGGCCGGACGGCACGTTCCACTTCATCGAGGTCAACTGCCGCCTGCAGGTCGAGCATCCGGTGACGGAGCTCGTCTCCGGCATCGACATCGTGCGCGAGCAGGTCCGGATCGCGTCCGGCGAGCCCCTCTCGTGGACGGGCCGCGCCCCCCGGCGGGGGCACGCGATCGAGGTGCGGATCAACGCGGAGGACCCCACGCGCGACTTCGCTCCCGCCCCCGGCACGGTCGCCCGCTTCCGCCCGCCGCTCGGCCCCGGGGTCCGCGTGGACACGTGGCTGGAGGACGGCC
>Ga0101944_10000350_pt1 | contig 140897 bp, 129 predicted proteins | sample DewCreD2012metaG_FD_75245 | JGI IMG/M metagenome (GOLD analysis project Ga0101944, IMG submission 75245) | Hot spring sediment bacterial and archeal communities from British Columbia, Canada, to study Microbial Dark Matter (Phase II) - Dewar... ...
GGACGTGGTCCGTTTATCCTGACCCTGCTGGTCCAATTATCGTGACCCTGGTTCAGGATTTCTGGTCCAATTACCTTGACCCTAATGGGTTCGTGCTGGGGGAATATCGTGACCCCGGACATTCAAATCGAGCGCGTAATCCATTACCTGTTCGAGCGCATAGGCGGGATAGCTGTTCTCCCCCACTTTGAATTCCAGAATGAAAATTACCGACCTGATAATGAGCAAAACATCGATGCGCCTGCCCATGCGGGGAATTGAATACTCAAAATATATCGAGCCGTCATGCGGCTTCAGCACTTCTTGCAATATCCGTATTTCTTCTTTCCATGATGATTTCTGTGTCTGCTCATCGGCAAACTCGCTGTCATCCGAGAGTTTGCCGAGGATTTCATACGGTGAGGAGTTGCGGAATACTGGTATTGAGCTGGAGTAAAATGCCCGGTTCATACTAATCGGTGATAATTCTGACATTTGAATCTGGCTCAATCCCTGCTCTGATAATATCTTGCGGATTTTGCCAGCCTGCCCTGACCTGGCAAGCGTGATAACTTGCCGCCCCCGAAAAAGATGGACGCTATCAGGTTGCAGTTTGTGATATTCAGCATCACAACAGCAAGCAAGGCCGCGGCGACGACCACTCGAATGAATCGCTTCCGGTATGACATACCGTCCACTGCAACCTCCAAACATTATGATTTAGCAATAGATTATTCTGGTTTCATTGTAGCATTGTTGCACGACGGTATCCATACAATAAGCAGGATCTGCATCACCTGATCATTCCTTCGTTTCCACTCATTGGTAAGCGACAATTTCTTCCCGTCCGCCAGCATTTGAAAATGCAAGTATCCTCGCTTCCAGAACGGAGCAGAGGATGTATTTCAAGAAAGACCGAGCGATGTACCTGGTGGCCGGGATTACCGACATGAGAAAACAGATCAACGGCCTTGCACGGATCGCCAACGAGAAAAAAGCCGACTATGCTGAGCCCAACGGCTACACACAAGTGCTGATTGCCGAGATGCTGAGAATAAGCGACCGAACGGTCAGAACAATCTCAAAGAGCTGCCCGCAGGACGAAAGAAGCTGTTGGGTGCACCTGCCTCTGCGGGGATTTACAGTCTCATAAAAACTGCCAAGGCCAATGGGCATGAGCCCTACTACTATTTGTGCAATCTTTTCGATGAGCTTCCGAAAGTAAAAAGCCTTGAAAACAAGCGTGCGCTGTTGCCATACCGGCTGACGCTGGGCTTGTACTGAAATATTTTTCCTCAATCAACATGATGTTGCTTGATGCTGTTGCGATGGTCCTTCAAAAGTTGTAGCAACGGGGAAGTAATTGCGGTTACATTACATTGATCCTTCCATCCTGTTCTGATTGGACAATCTGCCTTTCATCCTCGAAAAAATGCCTTTCATTGTCCAATTGTTGCCTTTCACGCGTTTTTTGATGGCCAGGCGCAAATCCATGTCATAATGAAGAGTGGTAGAGAACCCCAATCAAGGAGGCAATGAAATCATGAAAAGCTTGTACTCAAAGCTGGCAGCGCTGCTTGTACTTGCAGCGCTCTTTGCGCCTGTCGCAAATCGCGGACTTCTGCAGGCACAGGAAAAGGAGCTTGTCGTCTATTCGACCATTTTTGCCGAATATGCCGACAAGATGAAGGCAGAATTCGAAAAGCTCAATCCTGGTGTCAAAGTGTATATCATCAATCCAGGCGGAACTGAAGCCATGATCAAGAAGCTGGAAGCTGAAAAAGGCAACCCCCAGGCTGATGTCATGCATTCTGGAGATTCTTCCAATTATCTGTATGCAAAGAAGCAGGGACTTCTTCAGCCATATGCACCCACTGCGCCGGGGTTCAAGCCGGTCATGGATATCGGCGGCAAACAGCTTGCCCTCAGTGACAAGGATAACTATTACCATGTCTTCAACATGATGTTTACAGGCATCATGGTGAATGAGGATGTGGTCAAAGAAAAGAAACTGCCTCTTCCAAAGAATTTCAAAGATCTTGCCAATCCAGTCTATAAAGGGCTTGTGATGTCAGCAAATCCTCTTAAAAGCTCCACAGCCGTGACCAATATCATGGCGACCTATCAAATGTATGGAGACAAGGTATGGGAAATCTGGGATGCGATCAACAAGAATATTCCTTACTATTCGAACTCCAGCTCGAGCATCTATACCCTTGTTGAAAAAGGTGAATTCGCATTTACTATCGGTCTGTCGCGACCTGCGCTCGTTTCCCGCAAAAACGGCAATCCTGTAAATTTCATATTCCCTGAAGATGGGTCCATGATTTCGGATAATGCAATGGGTATTGTTGCAGGCGCAAAGCATCCCAATCTGGCCAGGAAATTTATCGATTTTATTCTAAGCGATCAAATGCAGCTTTTTGGTGCTGAATATCTTTACATCCCGGTCAAGAAAGGCCTTCTGCCCCCAACTAATCCTGCATCGCTCGAATATGTGAGCTCGCAGATAAAAACACTCCTGTTGCCTAATCCAGGCCTGGAAGAAAGGGCACGTGCTGAAATTCAGGCTAAGTTTGGCGAGTATATTCGACAGAAATAGCGCCTTTTCCGAAACGTCTGTCCCCTTCTCGAATTCATGAGGGGACAGACCTTATTCAGGAGCCGAATTCATGACCAGATCAAGTCACAGAATCAATGGCAGAACTTCTGCAGATGTTGCCCTTATTTATGGAATTGCCATTGCATTCGTCACTCTTTTTCTCGTATATCCCATTATCAATCTGTTGGTCAGTTCTGCAGTGGCAGTCTTCAAATCGGCGAGCAAACCCCTTCCAGACCACTTTCTGGGCTACATGTTCAAAGTTACATGGAACACTTTCTATCTGGCATTCCTTACAACCTTCTTCAGCCTTGCCATTGCTTTGCCGCTCTCCATATTGATTACAAAATTCAAAGTCAAATCATCGAATATCTGGCTCAGCCTACTTACCATTCCGCTCATTACCCCTGCATTTATTTCAAGTTTTTCGGTCATCATTCTGCTTGGCCGTACAGGCGTGCTTACCAAGGCTCTCAAGCTTCTTGGAATCCAATTTCCATCCATCTATGGACTGCTTGGGCTTGTCATCACGCAGACACTGCATACCATTCCGTATTCATTGCTGGTTCTCATTGCAGGGCTTAAAACGATTCCGCGTCATATCGAAGAAGCTGCTCAGTCCATGGGAGCGAGTATTACAAGAATCATTTTTACTCTTTTGATCCCCTCACTCTATCCCCATATCCTGATGGCTGGAATCATGGTTTTCCTGACCTCCATCGGCGATATTGGAGGCCCGCTGATCATTGGCGGCAATTATAAAGTCATTTCCATGGAAATATATTCCAATTTCGTCTCATACCTGGGTGACGAGCGCATTCCCCTCATTTTTTCTGCATGGCTCATTCTTCTATCCATACTTCTAATGATCGGCGTGAACAAGCTCATGCAGCTCACCAACGTCAAGACAAAATTCCGCATCGGCATCATGGAATACGACAACAGGAAGGCCCGTCTTTTAGGAACTTTTTTCATTGCCATTATAAGCATACTTCTGCTTTTGCCCTATGTTGCTATCATCATTCAATCATTCGCGGTACGCTGGAACAACACATGGCTGCCGTCAGCGTTTACCCTCGACAATTACAGGAAAGTGGCAAGGGAATCGAGTGCCATACTAAAAACGCTCATTCTCCTGGGCACGGTAACGCCTATCATCGTAATCTTGGGTATTATCTTTGGCCAGATGTACAAAACCAGACCGGGGATGAGATGGCTCAGTTACATAACGCTTCTGCCTTTCATTCTTCCGGGCGTTGTCATCGGTGTCAGCATTCTCCAAGGCTATTCGACCGTGAAGTTGTTTGGCCTTTCCTTGTCCGGCTCAGTTATTCTCATGATCGCTGCCATCGCCATCAGACGTCTGCCGATTGTCCTGAAACCAATTGAAGCGGGATTTGCAAAGATCGATATCGGACAGGAAGAAGCTGCCGTCAGTCTTGGTGCCAGCGAGCTCAAGGCCTTTCTTACTGTGATATTCCCGCAGATCAGGATTTCCGTGTATTCGGCCATCGTGATAGGAATGGTCAAAGTCGTTACAGAATTGGCATCCTCCCTGATAATCTACCCGCCGGGATGGCGGAACATGTCGCTCTATGTAGCCTATTACGTTGCCGAAGGCTTCATTTCCCAGGCATCGGCCATGGCTGTGATCATGATCATTCTGGTTGGAATAGGTACCGCCATATCGAACAATCTTTCGAGCAAGGAGAACAAGAAATATGTCTGATATTGTGGTCGAAAACCTCGTTAAGCAATTTGGCTCCACAACCGCAGTCGACCAATTGAATCTTGAAATAAAAAAGGGAGAAATGGCAGCACTGCTCGGCCCTTCTGGATGCGGAAAGACTACGCTGTTGAGGATGCTGGCTGGTTTCGAAGCGCCATCCAGCGGGACCATCCGTGTCAATGGCAAAATCGTCAATGATCTGCCCCCCCAGCAGAGAAAGATTGGCATTGTGTTTCAGGATTATGCCATTTTCCCAACCATGACTGTTTTCGACAATATCGCCTACGGGCTGAGAATGAAGAAAGCAAGCAAGGATGAAATTGACCGCAGTGTCATGGAATATCTCGGTCTGGTGGGCCTGGTTGGATATGAAAAGCGAATGCCATCGCAGCTTTCCGGCGGTCAGCAGCAGCGCGTAGCTCTTGCACGAGCGCTCATCACCAAGCCCGAAGTGCTGCTTCTGGATGAACCTCTGTCCAATCTCGATGCCGCACTTCGGCTTCGTATTAGAAAGGAAATTCGAAAGATCCAGCAGAAGCTTGGAATTACCGCAGTCTTTGTTACCCATGATCAGGAAGAAGCCCTCTCAATTGCGGATAGAATTTTTGTCATGCGCCGCGGCAAGCTTATGCAGGCCGGAACTCCGACAGAAATCTATACAAAACCTCAAAACGACTTTGTTGCTGACTTTATCGGCAAGAGCAACATCCTTTATGGGAAAGTAGTCAATATCCAGAACAGCTCAGCATTTGTACAGACAAAGGGGGCAGATTTTGAAGTCAGTCTGGCTGAGCATAACGAGAACATGCGTGCTTCAGTTGCGCTCAACAAGGATGTATGGATTTCCATCCGTCCGCACCTGATTCAGATAAAACCGAAGAGCGCAAAGCAAGAGGGGAAATCGTCCATATCCAGCAGTGGCAACCGCGGTTGCGCAAAATTGTCATATGTCGAATATCTCGGCAATTACACCAAGGGAGAAATTCATCTTCCTGCAGGCATCGATCTGGAATTCGAGCAATACCATCTTGATGCCGAACAACAAACACAGCCTCTCCTTCGAGGCCAGGAAGTTGAATATGAAATTAAACCTGGGAATATCTATCTCGGACTCGATATAAAGGGAATCGAGTAGCGCGCAGGCCTTATGCTATAGTGTCAGATGTGGATGTGCTAAAGCGCGGTGGAAGGTTCTCTTTATTCTCCAGACATTCCAGCCCGCTGCAGGGTCCCAGCCCCGCAGCGGCTGGTGCAGTACTCCTGGCCGTGGTGGCCGCTCTTTCAATTCTTCCAATCGTTTTCATTTTCATTGTTCAGGCATCGTCGCTATACGATATTCTTAGACTGCCTGCGGGGTTTCTTCCATATCTTCTCCGTGTTACCGCCCAGACTCTGCTGCTCAGTGTGAGCGTTATGGTGATTTCACTGCTTGTCGGCATTCCGGCAGGCTATGTTCTTTCGCGGATTCCAGCAAGGCAGGCATACATGTTTACGGTACTGCTTACGGTGCCTCTTGCTTCTCCTTCTCTTGTTTCGGCGATAGCCATACGAAATGTATTTGATCGTTCTGAATGGTTCTATAAATCGATACTTGGTTTGGGTATCGGCCTGCCTTCTGCATATGGTTTTATCGGTCTGTTGCTTGCACTTTCTCTGCACAGCATCCCCTATGCCATGCTTATTGCCAGAAGCGGTTTTCTTCTCGTTCCGCGTGAGATCGAGGAGACAGCACAATCGCTTGGGGCGAGGCCGACCAAGAGCGCAATAACTGTGCTTCTTCCCTGCATTATGCCTCAAATTGTGACCGCATGTCTGATGGTATTGATGTATACCATGGGCGATCTGGGAGCTCCGCTGATCGTGGGCGGTGGCTATAAGGTATTTGCTTCTGAAATATATACAAATTTTATATCGGAGTGGGGAGACAAAAAAATCCCGCTGGCTTTTGCGCTTTGGACGGTTTTCATATTCCTGGTGGTGCTCATCCTTCTTGTACAGCTCGGCAAGGTTCGCATGACCAGGCATGCTCAAAATGCACATGCATCTTTTATGTCGAAAGAGAAGATCGCTGTTCCCAGAGCAGCTTATGCCTTCATGGTTTTTTTGACTGTGATAATGCTTTTGCCTTTTATCAATCTTATTTTCAACTCTATCAGGTCGAACCGAACTTACAGCGTTTGGCAGGAAGAGGTGCCGCGATTCTTTTCTATTGCAAAAACCGTATTGCCGAGTTCATTTGCAATTCATGATTTCAGGCCGGTCTGGACAACGATGCTTTTGTCGCTCCTGGCTATTCCATCAATGATTGCGGCGGGAGTTCTCATCGCGCATACCATAAAGAATATGAGAAAAAAAGAGTTGGCAATGGCTTTAATGCTTGCGCCTGCTGTTCTGCCTGGAGTGCTGCTTGGTTTTGGTTTGCTTCAAAGCCTGTATCAGCTCAATCTGAAAACGCATGCTACTTTCTGGCAGGTAGTCATTCTTGTGCTGGCACTCATATTGCGCGGTCTCCCGTATGTTGTGATTGTTCTGCAATCGGCTGTTAATGCTTCCAATATCCCTTTGGAAGATACGGCTAGAAGCCTGGGGGCTTCGCCTGCGCATGCATTTGTGAGCGTTACCCTGCCACAGATCAGGCCTGTGCTGGGTGTAGCTGCAGTTGTTGGGCTTTTTTCCTGTGTTACGGAACTTGCAGCGAGTCTGGTAATCTATCCACCCGGCTGGCAAACGATGTCTATGTACATAGCTTACTATATGGAAGAAGGAATCTTGCAACGCGCTGTGGCAATGTCCATTATGCTTCTTGCGGTTGTCGAGACGACTCTCACTGCGGCAGGTTTGACGCTCCGAAATGCCGAACGCCGCTTGCGTACGCTCTCGGGCACCTTGTCACTCTTCGAACCTCACCAGAGTGCTTTTCTTTCGGCTTTTACCGCGGTGAAGCCCGAAGAAGAAAGCGCTGTCAGTAAGCCTTCGAGCGGAAAAGCCCGGATGGGAAGGTCCTTCTGGATTCACAGAGCAGGCAGGCTCAACAGCTTTGGCAAATCTCTTGGCAAATCTTGGGGAGAATTCATGCAGATATCATTTTTACGTCTCCGTCGTGCTGATAAGACCGGCGCAGATTACTCCAATGCAGTGGAAAGATTGAAAGCGGAAAACAGGGGACTTCGAAGAAAACTCGCGCTTGCTGAGCAGAAATCGCTCAGAATGCAGATCAATCCCCACTTTTTCTTCAATACGCTCAATACGATCGTGAGTCTTCTCAGGCTTGATCCGAATAGCGCAGCGGAAACCATAGGCAAACTGTCTTCGCTGTTCCGATATACACTTGATGCTTCCGAAGAACCCATGATGTTTCTTCATAAAGAGATAGAATACATACGCACTTATCTGGAAATAGAAAAGCTTCGCTTTGGGGATACGCTTGCATATTCAATCGATGTTCCGGAGGACCTCTACAGCATGCAGATTCCGCCAATGTTAATACAACCTCTTGTAGAAAATGCCATAAAATATGGGAAAAACGAAAAAGGCACTGCTTATGTATATTTATTGGCCTATCGGGACAGAAACGATGTCTATATTGAGGTGACAGACTATGGCTCGCCGCAGGTCGATCCCGGCGAGCTTTGGCAGAGAGAAGGGACAGGAATCAGGAACATACGTGAGAGGCTTGCGAATCTTGGTGCTGGGAGTCTGATATTTGTTCGCAACAAGCCATCCGGCATAATTGCGCGGCTTGTGCTGAGAATTGAGGAATGAGGTTCAAAGGTGCTTTCGGTATTGATTGTTGACGATGAAAAGCCAGCGCGGAACGTGCTGGCGTCCTATCTGCAGGAAATGGCTGATGTCTTGGTCATAGGTGAAGCTGACAGCGGGCTTGCAGCAATCGAATGCGCCAAAAGGTTGAAGCCGGATCTGGTTCTGCTCGATGTAGAGATGCCAGGTATGAATGGTATTGAGGCAGCCGCGCGCCTTCCTTCTAGCTGTGCTGTTGTTTTTGTTACTGCTTACGATCGCTATGCGATCAAAGCTTTTGAACTACATGCATTTGACTATATCTTGAAGCCTGTGATGAAGGAGCGGCTTGAAGCTGCGATAGCGCGCATACGCAAATTCAAGAATGTTTCCGAATCATCAGGGTTGCCGGAAAGAGATCTTGCAGAGCTTGTCGAATACTTTCGTTCCAGAAAGAGTTATTCAACGCGTCTTACCATCAAAAATCAGTTCGAATATCTTGTCGTCAGCACTTTTGATGTTTCCTGCATACGAGTCGAGAATGGGCTGGTTTTTGTCTATGCAAGAGGAATGAAATACCTCATTGAAACACCGCTCAAAAAGCTTGAAGAGCGCTTGGACCCCGATGTATTTCTGCGCATTCACAGAGCTATTCTTGTAAACAAAAATCATATAAAACGAATTATTTCTCCAGAGCGGGGCCGCCTTGCTGTAGAGACATCCGATCATCTCATGCTTCCTGTCAGTCGGGACTATCTGCATTCTTTCAAGGCTGTCATGGGATTGTAAGGCATTTTGCAGTATAATATTTTCGCACATCGCGTAAACTGCTTGCCGTAAGGAGAATACCCCACATGGACATCCCCCGCATTTTTACCATTACCGAAAGCGCTCATCGCATCCACAACCCCTTCACGCCTGAAAAACTCGCCACGCTCGGCGCGGCACTGCGCCTTGAACCAGGGGCTCGGGTACTCGACCTGGGCAGCGGCTCGGGAGAGATGCTGTGCACATGGGCGCGCGATTATGGGATCACCGGTACCGGCGTTGATATGAGCCTGCTGTTCACCGAGCAGGCCAGACGCCGTGCCGAAGAGCTCGGTGTCGCTTACAGAGTCAGATTCATTCATGGAGACGCCGCCGGCTATGTTGCCGAAGAAAAGGTCGATGTGGCCGCCTGCATCGGCGCTACATGGATTGGCGGGGGCTATGCCGGAACCATGGAGCTTCTTGCAAAGAGCCTGCGCCCCGGAGGCATTATCCTGATCGGGGAACCCTACTGGCGGAAACTGCCTCCTACGGAAGAGGTCGCCCGTGGCTGTGAGGCAATCTCGATATCTGATTTCCTCACACTCCCCGAGCTTGTCGCGTCATTCGGAAAGCTCGGCTATGACCTGGTCGAAATGGTTCTGGCGGACCAGGACAGCTGGGACAGATACGAGGCGGCCAAATGGCTCACCATGCGCCGCTGGCTTGAAGCCAACCCTGATGACGAGATGGCAGGAGAAGTACGCGCTCTGCTGAGAACCGAACCTCTGCGCCATGTCACCTATACACGGGAGTATCTGGGCTGGGGTGTATTCGCGCTGATGCCATTCCATGTCCAGACTTGAGCCGGATCTCCAGCTGTTCTTGCAGCAGGGAAACGCCGTCCTGCAGACAGCCGGAGGTGAGCGCTACAGCACAAGCTCGAGTACGGGGTCCTTGCCGCTTCGATACTCCTCGAATGTCGCCGCGCGAAGATACCCGGCAGAAGGGCTCAGGAAACCGCTGGCCGGTGCAATGCCGCTGGTCTTCGAATATTCCCAGAACTTCGAAGAGCGCCCGATGACAAGGCCCGAATTGGGCAGGCTGAATCGCACCACTTCGCCATAGTGGTCCATCGGCTCGATGAGCGGCTGGCCGGCCAGCACCGCATTGCCCGAGTCGGGCTCACCCTTCGCACCGCAGGCCTTCAGAATATCGGCCGCATTCATCAGCGCGGAAGAAAAGGTATAGGGCCCCACGAGGATGACGACTCCTCCCTTGCGTTTTGCAACCTCGGTATCGACGAGCTGTTGTGCAAACCGCGTGCCCGGCATGGAATTGCCTCCCGAATTGTTCCTCATGTCGATGATAAGCCGGCTTGGGGCTGAACTGGCTTTCAGGAGCGCGATCACCTCGCCGAACATGGGGCCGGCACTGCTTTCACACGATTGGAACGAAAGATAGAGCGTATCAGGATGAGATTCCGGGATAGTGTACCACAGCTTTTCACCGGGGCGCTGGCGGGAAAGGGCAGTTGGGGCATCGGGATCGATGGCATAGTTCCAGCTGAAAGCGCTGGAAGACTCCTGGACCGTGCATGCTGAAGGGCATGCCGCGGGGCTGTCTGCCGTATCGAAACTGAGGTGGAGGCCCAAGGTATCAGCCAGCCCGAGCCCGCGCATCAGGTATGGATTCATGAAAGCTTCGAGGGTTTCTGCATATATCGCCTTGAATTTCAAGTCTTCGAGCCCGGGCTGATCAAGTGTCGATTCAAGGCTGAGGGCAGGCGCAAGGATATTGAGCACTTCCTGAACAGTCCGATCGCCAATTTTGGTTATTTTCCCACCCAACAGCGACGCGTAATCCCCGGACGCAGCGAACACCCGAAGTTCATATTCTGTTTCTGCTGGTGACTGGCTTGCCGGGAAGAATCTGAGTGCTACAGGGTAGCGTTCAGCAGGCGATGCATTGATGCGAGTGTGTCCATCACCGACCAGCGCGCAGATTTCCGCAATAGCCGTAATGGCTCTGTCACGGCGGGATTCGCTGTCCGGGGCTTCTTCAATGCCGGCAACAGCCTGACTTACCTTCGTTTTCAATTGCGATTGAAGGGCTGTGCTGCCCTGAAGCTTCTTATGGCGAAGCAGTTCGGTCTGCAGTGCGGACAGATCCTTTTTCCATGCCTCTGCGTCGAGCGCATCGAGATGTTCCCTGTAGGAAGACCAGGAAAGCGGCGATACGCATGAGCTCAAAACTCCTGAAATTGCCATGATGACAAGGCTGACAATAAGGGTGGCTAGGAAATACAGCGTATGTTTTGATTTCTTCATTTGGCGACAATACCACGAATGCTGTATGAGGCTCAATATTGCATGTATCGATCATTAGCCGGTCAGTTCGTCAGCGAACGCTCAGCCTTCCAAATCCGTGCCATGAGCGGCACGCTCTCTTTCCTGCAGAGAGCGGATGAAACTTTCGACATACCTGCGCGCAAGATCCTTGCACCCCAGCCCCAGGGCAATGGCCGCCCCCAGCGCAATCGAGCCAAAGCTGATCAAAAGCAGGGTGCTGACAATGCTCTGGCCCAGGCCGAGCTGTTCAACGACCATCACGAGGACTACAAGATAGCCCACTGCCCTGATGCCCCTCCGGATCAGCAAGGCTGAGGCGATTGCCGCATTGCGCGCAATGGTATCGACAAAATTGGAGAGAAAATTCACCACGATGATCCCGATGGAGGCAGTAATCGCCGCAGCAAGGATGATTGGTACCGAACCGAAGAGCCAGCCCGAAATCGAAGCTGCCGCCCGTTCATCAAGCACCGATGCAGCCATGGCCAGGACGATCAGCATGATCATCCAGTACAGCGCAATGCCGACAAGCAGGGATGGAGACTGCTTCACGTGGCCCTTGCGCAGGAACTCGGTGACGTGCAGTTTTTCATTCAGCCTGTCGAATTTGAGGGCTGAGAGAATTTTTGGAACCAGGACACGGAGCAGTTTCGCGATGAGCCATCCAGCAAACAATACCAGCGGAGCGCCTACAGCGGAAGGCAGAGCCGTAATGAATGTCCATACATCTTCAATAACTACAGTCATATTTCCCTCCTGCTTCAGCCTTCGGTCACAAGCCGGTGCAGATCTTCGACCGACATCCCCTGGATGCCGAGGGTCTCCACCGTCCGTCCGGTGCGGCGATAGTCTGTTTCATGCATCATGTTCGCCAGATCGATGGTAAGATCGATCGCGGGGGTCGGCACTCCATAGAGTTCCCCCATGCTCGCCATGGGCACAAGGCTCATGGGTACATCTTCCCATATGTAGCGATGGTTCACGGTCGGGGGTGCCTTGATGCCCGCATAACTGCTCGTGGCGCGGATGGCACTGCATAGATCGTCGCCGATTGCATCATAGGTCAGATACAGCCATTCTCTAGCCGACACGGTACGTATTCCCAGAGCCCTTGCCAGCGCCAGCCTCTCGTCGTCGATGTTCTGGAGGATGCGCGCCACACTGGGAGAAATGCCCTGCAGGTAATATTCGAAATCTCCTCCTGTGGATTCGATCCATGCAGCATTCAGAAGGGTAAGGGCTGGATGGAACACCGCGCCGATATTCTCCAGGCTTGTGGCAAGCACATTGCTGCCTGCGGAGAATTGAGGGAAAGCAACATCGAGCACCTTCAGCACGGCAGGGGTGAGAAACGAGGGAAGCGCCGCGACGGGAACGCTGTTTTTTATTCTGAAGATGTGGCCGCGGTTGCGCTTGATCATCCGCGAAGCATACAGGAATGTCTGCGCCTCTACGATCACAGCGCGTGCCGTGCAGCCTTCGCGCTGAAGAACCGCCCTGAATTCGAGCGCGCCGCCGGTACGCCCCGGGTTCAGCACGACAATCTGTCCATCTTTCAGAAAAGGCGCCATGGCTAAGGCCATGCCGTAGTGAGCCGTCGAGGGAGTTACGATCATGACAACGTCAGCACCCTCGATGGCTTCTCCCATGTTCGAGCTTGCAAGACGTACGGGGCCAAAGCCCTCGACTGCGCCTTCGACGTCGATACCCTTGTACCAGCGTATGGCTTCGAGATGCTCATCGGTGCGGTTGTACATCTGTACCCTAAAACCCATGACGCCAAGATGGCCGGCCATGGAGACGCCGCCATGGCCTGCGCCGGCGACACACCAGACGATATCTTTGCCTTTGGAGGCGACTTGTTCGAGATATTCGGGAATTCCCGACCAGTCTGTCCTGCTCATTGTGGTTCTCCCCTAGAAGCTCCTCCAGCCCCACTCGGCAGGTGGTTCGGGGGCGCCATGCCCATGCGTTCGAGATTGCGAACGATCCTGAACAGCCGCTGGCGTACCGAGACCGGCTTGCCTTCATCGTCGACCACGTGTACGCCTCCATCCATGAACTGCACTTTCTGGCTGACTGCTGCAGAGAATTCATCCCTGCAGGCGGAAAGCCATGGCAGGGGGAAGACTCCCGCAACCATCATTGCATACAGACCGGCGGGTGAATAGGGTTCCGGAATGGTACGCTCCAGCATGTCGATCATGAGGCGGGCTTCTCCGATCAGCTCCTCCGTACGCCGCCGGACGCGCTCATCATGGCCGAAATCGGGCATGTCACCTTGTTTCTTGAGCGCCCGGTAGAGGTCGAGTGCGTGACGCGTAATGCGCACGGATTCCTCGACGACATCGGGATCGGCCAGCCTGAAGCCTTCGGAATAGCTCACGACGTGGATGATCTGGGGGCTGGAAGGATTGTCCGGCTCGATATCGTCCATCATCGCGGTGACTGCGGCAAGCTGAGCCTTGGCTTTTTCCGGATCCGGCGAGAAATAGTCCAGACCACCCCGCGGCTGGAGGAATACCTTGAAGCCGGGGCCTTCCAGACCGCGTACCAAGGTGCGGAGCGCCCGTGCCTTTGCCAGATCCTGAATGCCCCAGGTATAGCGGGGGGTATTCAGCATGGTCTGCAGGATGAGAGTGCGGATGCCGTAGTGCCTGGCTGTTTTGGCAGCTACATAGCCAGAGACAATGTAGCCAACATCGTCACAGCCGCGGAAGGCAAAATGATGGGGTACGTTCGGTTCGAGCGGCTTGCCGCTGGAGGCGATGTACCGCATGGCTTCGCAATGTTCCTCGAGGTTCTGGCGCACGGTGTTGTCGCCCCTTCCGTCGATGCGCGAAAACCACCAGAACGAGAGCGCATGCCAGCAAATATCGAGCGATGCTTCGTGCATCCGGGCCATTGCGGGCACATTTCTGGTGCCAGCGTAGGTCCTGACCAGCATGGGACGGGCCGCTTCCCAGACCTGGCGGTATTCGGCCGGGCTGTTGATGGGAACACCGCCGCCGTTGGGCATGTCGTCCCAGTCGTCCCCAAATCGGCTCTGGGTCAGCTGTGATGAGCCGATGGAGAGCACATCGAGAAGACCGCCTTTTGCAAGGCGCCTGGTCCAGTCGAGGAAGAGCGCAACTGCTTCATGGCGGTCAGGAAGCCAGGGGCCAACATGGGCGCGGATAAGGGGCGGCAGGCCTCGGGCAATGCCATGCTGGATACGGTCCTCGACGCGTTCAGCCCAGGTTCCGAACCCTGGAGACTGGCTGCGGTCGACAGGCTTCACCTGCCGGTAGGTGCCCGTCTTAACCAGCTCGGTGCCGAATTCCATGCGGGCCTTGTCGTAGCTGAGCTCCGCGGAGATTTCTGCCGGTACCAGGTGGGCGGGCAGCCCCACGAGCTCGAGGATTTCCTGGGGTGTTTCGTCGCCGCGGAAGACGGCATCGACCCAGGGTACCCGTTCAAGGACCTTGTCGCAGGCGGGAGGAAGGCCGCCGAACCAGAGACAGCGGATGGGCCCGCCCTGCCTGGCGAGCAGGTTCGCGTGCGCCAGCGCGTCGGCAAGGGCAGCGAACATGGTGACACCGGTGTCGGGATCGAGCCTGTAGGAAAAACCAAGGGCAGTGATGTGTCTCTCGCGTATCCAGCGCAGGAGCATTTCTGGCGGCAGGCTTCCCTGACGCAGGTGTTCGACCTCGGCGGCAATCGCTTCATCGGCGATGTGCACGGTGAGGCCGCAGTCCTGCAGAATCCGGGCAAAGGACAGCATGCCCAGGGTATGGGCATCGATGCGGGGCTTGATGAGACCGACTACATCGCTTGCAAACAGTCTGTTCATGGCATTCTCCTTCAGGCGCCGCGCATGCTGGAGCGCAGTCTCCTGAGGGGGAGCAGAAGCGCCTGCGCTCCTTCGGGAAGCGGCTCATGCAGTTTTCCTTCTCCTGCAAGGCGCTCCCATCCCGCAGCGACAATACCGACAAGATAGTTCGCCTCGCTGAGTCCTGAAAACTTGGCACAGCCTTCGAACCATCGATCAGGAATCATGGGCTGGCCGTTGATTTCGATGGCATGGAAGCTTCCCCCTGCATGGAAAAAATCGCCGCGGGCATAGTCGCGTACTCCTGCAGCCTTGAAGGCCAGAGCAGCAAAACGGGCTGCCTGTTCTTTGAGCTCGGGGTCGAGGGCGGAAATCCTGGTTCTGTGGCGATCCTTGTCTTCGGCAGTGATAAGGTGCCGAGCCTTGGGTTCGGCAAATCCCAGGCGCATGGGCATGCAGATCATGGTGTGTTCGCATTCGATCATGGCGCAGGTGATCTCCTGCACATCGGTGTATTCGCCAAGATAGTGCTCGATGAGCACCGGGCCATCGTATTCTTTCCTCAGTGTAGTCATGATGTGGCGGATATCGTCAGCGGAATAAGCGATGGATGCTTCCGAAATGAGTTTGGAATTGCCGAGGTTTTCGGGTTTGAGGAGATAGGGATAATCCGAGAGCGCGTTGATGTCGGGCGGCTCGAGGGCGCCTGCTTCGACGACCGTCCACGAAGGGGTGCTGACACCTGCCTGTTTCCATCTGCGTTTGAGTGCAGACTTGGAGAGCGCCAGTTCCAAAACGCCGGGGGTCTGCCCTATGTAGGGGACTTTTGTCTCTTCGAAATATTCGTGGATATTGATCTGGGCGGCGTCGTGGCTTTCGTGCTGGTCATTGTGATGCTCATTGTGCCGGTCTTCGTGCAGGCGGGGCGGCAGATGGTCGATACCGCAGAGGACGAGGTCGGGCTTGATTTCGGCCAGAGCGGTATCCAGTTCTTCGATGGAGCGGGCGAAGCGGAACGCAGCTTCGAAGCCGGAGCCGAGAAAGATGCCAATCATGCGTGCATAGCTGATTTCAAGTTCGTGGTGCGTGATCGGATCTGTGGACGGTTTCATGACAACGAGCAATTTCATCGCGCACCTCCTATGTGTGCCAGCGGGCATGCGGGTATCTTTTTCTGGTGCCTCCAGCGTTACACCCTTACTAAACTATACCCCATATTAGTGGATTTTCAATTCTTTATGAGAATTTTACCCAATTGGATCACGAAATAAGCTTTTCCAGAAGAGCAAGGGAGCGATGTGGGGCGCGGCCCACGCCACCCAGCGGCGACGGGGCAGGCCTTTCAGTTTCAATCCACGCGCCCGCATGGGGCGCGACCAGGTCTCCGCCTAAAAGTCCTGACCGCTTCCCGCGCATGCTACTTCGCTCTCACAGGCGCGAGAATCTCGTAGCTCCAGTTTCGAATGACCACCGAGAGCGTGTTGGCAGAAAGGTCGAGCTCGCGGGCGAGCTTCTGGGCTACAGCGGTATCTCGGGATAGCGCTGGATAGATGATATAGTCGTAATCGCTGACCGAGCCAAAGGAAAGTTTGGGGACCGACGAGTCGCGGGTCGCTTCATGACCGGTCAGCACGAGGATTTTTCTCCCCTTGCACTCCTTCAGAATTCTCGATTTGATCGCGGCTTCTTCCGCTTTTTCAACGAAGAGCATGCCTCCGGTAAGGAATGATGTTCCCTGCACAATCCAGTCGAAACGCCGGTTCAGATAGAGGTCGAGGCTGTCGCTCAGAATGAGGTTTGTCGTCGCATCAAATCTTCCCTGGGGGATCCAAATCGACACTTTGCGGAAGGCAGGGGCGGTTTTTCCCAGACTTTCGATGACGCCGAGATTATGAGTGCAGATTTCCCATCGAACTGGCAGTGTATTCAGGTTATTCGCGATGATTTCCGCCACCCGGGTGACGGTACTGCCTGCACCGAGCAGCACACTGACGCTTTCTGTCTTAGGGGATTGCTCGAGCGAGTTTCTGATGAGATCGAACACCCCGTTCGCGGTTCTGATTTTTTGGGTTATATAGAGATGCCGCTTTTGTTCGTAGGTGCAGATATCTTTGCAGAGGCCCAGCGCCAGACCCTGCGGGCCCGCCACTTTCCGAAAAAGTCTCGTACCGATTTCTTCTTCGTATTTTCGTATCTGGGTCATCATCCATGCATCGCTGGTATAGGTAACGCCCGTTTTTTTCTGGATGTAATCCCGTATCCTGTCCATGGGGAGCGTAATGTCTTCGATCAGGTCGCATTCCCTGGTGTCGTATTCTTCGGAGAAGAGCGAGAGAAGCAGATGGACAAGGTCTTTCTGTTTGAGCCTGTGGCGGCTTGCGGCCGCATGATCATGTTCCATTTGTGCGCCGGCCTCGATGAAGATTTCCGGAATATTCAGCATAGCAAGCTGAATGTGCCTAATAGGCACAGTATTGATTGTATCCTTATTTTCCAAAAGAAGTACAGCATCGATTTTGTTTGTATCAATACAAGGAACAGTATAGAATTCGGTTTTCGAACAGGAGGTGTTTCCATGTCTAAAAAGATTGCGGTGTTTTTTCTTGCAGTATGCGTACTTGTCGGAACCGTTGCAGCCCAGAAACCGGTAAAGCTGGTTATAGCCGGGCGCGATGGCGACTATGGCAATGCAATGCAGGTTGCGGTCGATGCCTACATGACCAAGAATCCCAATGTGACATTCGAAGTGCTGAAGCTTTCGGGAGATGATGTCTATCAGAAGACGGTCATCGATCTGCGGAGCGGCACAGGGACCTACGACCTCATTCTCATCGATGACCCAAAGGCCATGCAGTACCAGCAGGCGGGCTGGCTCGAAGATCTCGATGCGATGTTCAAGAAAGCCGGCCAGAATCTTGATCAGGATTTCATTCAGAATGTCATCAATCTATGCCGGTATCCGAATGGTCCGAGCGGAAAACTGTACAGCCTTCCCTTTGTCGGCAACGTATCGCTGTTTGCATACAGGGAAGATCTTTTTGCCAAATACAATCTTCCGGCACCCAGGACATGGAGCGATGTGCTTGTGGCAGCAAAGAAGATTTCGGAGAACGAGCCGAATGTATCAGGCGTTTCTTTCCGCGGCGTAAAGGGCAATCCCATCCTGACCGCATTCCTGCCGATTTTCTGGTCATTCGGTGCGGATTTCTTCGATGCAGCGGGCAAGCCGGCGGTAAATTCGCCTGAGGCTGTCAAAGCACTCAAGTTCTTCCTAGAACTTGCAAAATACGGTCCCAAGAGCACTCCGATGAACAATACCGCCCAGATTCGTGACGGACTTCTTGCCGGGACTGTAGGCATTGCGCCGGAAGTCTGGCCTGCCTGGCTCGGCAAGATCAACGATCCGAACGAGTCCAAGGTCGCAGGAAAGGTGAAGATCACCAAGCATCCTTCCGAAGTAAAGAAATCTTCGCCCATGAACGGCATCTGGCACATCGCTATTCCTTCTTCTTCGAAAAACAAGCAGGCAGCTTTCGATTTCCTGACCTTCCTGACCAGCAGGGAAACTCAGAAATTGATGGTATTGAATGCCGGACTTCCTCCTTCGAGAAAGTCAGTATTCGAAGACAAGGACATACTTGCGAAATATCCCTGGTACCCCGCGATCATGGATGCGCTGGAAAACAGTGTAGCCCGGCCACGCACGCTTTTCTGGGCTGAAATCGAAAACATGATGGGCGGTTTGGTTCAGGAAGCGCTCATAGGAGCAAAGACCCCGGAACAGGTGCTGAATGAGGCGAATGCAAAGCTGAACGAGATTATCAAGCAGTAAGCATGTCAAAGCAATTGCTGCCGGACAGTCTGGACTGGTGCCCGGGCAGTCCGGCAGCATCTTTGGCGCAGGTCAATTCTTCGCTTCTACTACTCTATTCTGCGATTGGAGTTCCATAGAATGAATCAAGCACGCAGATCAAGGGGAGAGGCCCTGTTTTTCTGGCTGATTCTCACGCCGGCGCTGGCGCTCCTCATTTGGCTCACCCTGTACCCGATGATTACGGTATTTCTGACTTCGTTCCAGAATTACAGCTATATCACGGGGCGCAGAAGCTGGGCTGGCATTGCGAACTATATCAATATTCTGAAAGATGGGCTGTTTCAGGATTCCTTCCGCAATACGCTGGTGTACTGCCTGTCGGCTACGGCTATCGAAGTGGTCCTGGGGACGGTCCTGGCCCTGGTGTTCTATGGGGATTTTCGCGGCAAGAGCACGTTTACCATTCTGCTCATCATGCCGATGATGCTGTCCACCATGGTGGTGTCATCGGTATGGAAGACACTCTACCATTATGACATCGGTCTATTAAATACGATTCTGGCGTCGATCGGGCTTCCACGGGTCGGCTGGCTTACCGATTCGAAAATGGCGCTATGGTCCATCGTGATTGTCGATATCTGGCAGTGGACTCCGTTTGCCTTTATTGTCATGCAAGCCGGGCTCGCTTCGATTCCCCAGCAGATATTCGAGGCGGCCATTGTTGATGGTGCAAGCTATTATCAGCGCCTTTTCCGTGTCACCCTGCCGATTCTCCGCGATCAGATTCTTCTGCTCTGTCTGCTCAGGACGATCGATACCTTCAAGGTATTTTCCAAGGTTTTTGCCTTGACCAGAGGCGGGCCGGGCAATGCAACCGAAACTACCTCGTTCTTCATTTACAGAGAGGCATTTCAGTATTTCAAGCTGGGACGCTCGTCTGCGGCGTCGGTCATCACTCTGCTTGTTGTAGCGGTGATGTCCTTCTTCTATCTCAGGAAAATGCTCAATTCGAAGGAAGCGTAATATGGGAACCTATGTGACCTCGAAGCATTCACCGCTTTTTCCCATTCTGCTGGCTCTGATACTCGTCATTTCCCTGTTTCCCATCTATTGGATTATCACGACATCGTTCAAGACGCCGGTGGAAAACATTCTCCCGGTACCGACGCTCTATCCGCACCGGTTCACGCTGGAAAATTACCAGAAGATATTCTCGAGCGGTTCTCTGCGCTATCTGTGGAATTCTATTTTTGTCACCGCGGTTTCGACGTTGATTTCGCTGGTGGTCGCCTTTCTGGCGGCCTATGCGCTGGTGCGGCACAGGTTCCCCTGGAACATCAATGTTGTCTTTCTGGTCTGGATTATTCTGGTGAAGATGCTGCCTCCAGTGGTCCTTGCAGTGCCGCTGTACGACATGTTCGCAAAAATGAAGCTGATCAACAACCTCTGGGGGCTTGTGCTCGTGTTTCAGGTCTATACATTGCCCTATTGCATTTGGATGCTCTACGGCTTTGTGAAGGCGCTTCCGCTGGAGTTCGAGGAAGCCGCGCAGATAGATGGAGCCTCGCGGATTCAGATTGTAAGAACGGTAGTTCTCCCCCTGGTGCGAACCGGCATTACTGCTACGGCAATTTTCTGCATCATCGTTGCGTGGGACGAATTTCTCTTCTCGATGCTGTTCATAAGAAGTCCGGACCTTCTGACCTTGCCTCTGGCGATTGTGAACTATATTGGTGAATTCGAAACGCTGTGGGGACAGCTCATGGGCATCGGCATGCTGGCAACCATACCGATCATCATATTTGCCCGCATCGTGTACCGGCAGATGACGAGCGCTTACTCAATCGAGCTTAAATAATGAACGCACTAGCACAAATGACGGCTTTTGATGCGCGGCTTTCTCTCGCGCGAAAGCAGGGCAGGCCTTTGATAACAGCTCACACCGGTTGCATGGATACGATTCCGAACAGCATGGAATCGGTAGTGGCGGCCTTTCGATCTCCTGCTGACATTGTGGAAGTGGATATCAGAGTCACCGCCGATGGCATACCGATTCTCTTGCACGACGAGGATCTTTCTTCGAGGGCATTGGTATCCATGCCGGTAAAGTCGCTTTCATGGGATGAGGTGTCAAGGATCAATGGTCTGGTGATAAGTCTTGAACGATTTCTGGAAACAATCAGCGAGATGGAAGGCTCTTCGGTGCTGGATAGGCAGAAGCTCATCAACCTGGATATCAAAGATACGGATGCGCTGTTGACGGCTCATGCGGTGGTTCGTCGATTCAAAATGGAAAGTCGTGTCGTGTACTCGGGGCTCGAACAAGAGGGTGTCGTCTTTGCGGAGAAATTTCTGGAAAAGCGGCAGTACCTGCTCAACATTCAGAATGGGTTTCGAACCGATTCCGATAGCCAGGATCAGCTGGATGCATTCTGCGAATTTGCCAGAACCTGCGGGTGTGCGGGCATCAACCTTGAATGGATACATGCTTCTTCGGACGTAGTGAAACGGATTCATGCGTGGGGTCTTGTGGCGCTTCTCTGGACAGTGGACCGGGATGAGGACATGAAGGTGGTGCTGTCATATGGGGCGGACTCGATCACTACGAATTTTCCGGACAGGCTGGCATTGCTGGTGAGAGCGCGGGATGGGGCTCGGGATGAGGCTCGGGAAAGGTCGCAGGGCTTGTAATCCGGCTCAAATTCTCTAGAATTCTAGCATCTCAGGAATTCAGGCAAAGGAGGGGCCATGACAGTCTCGCAGGAATTGCTGGAAGAAATTGCCGCGCAGGAAAGAGAACTGGTCTTCGATCGATTTGCTGAGGAAGATGCATGGGCCCTGGGCTGTTTTCTTGTCGATGAGGCAGGGAAGCGAAAGGCCCGGGTGGCGATCGATATCCGCAGACCGAATCAGATTCTTTTCCATGCAGCGCTCGAAGGGGCGACGCCCGATAATGACGAGTGGATCCGGCGCAAATCGAATGTCGTGTTCCGCTTCGGCAAGGCCTCGCTTGCGGTGGGGATTGCGCTCGCGCTTGCGAATACCAGCATCGACCAGAAATATTATGTCAGTCCCATGAAATTCAGTCCGCATGGGGGCGCCTTTCCCATTCGGGTGCGGGGCTGCGGCATCGTGGCATGCGTGACGGTTTCGGGGCTGCCGCAGGAAGAGGATCATGCGCTGGTAGTTGCGTGCCTGCGGAAGTTTCTTGATTCGCGGCGCTGAAGGCCGAGTGCTGAAGCCCGGGTGCTGAAGGCCAAGTGCTGAAGCCCTGGCGCGCGTGATCAAAATCAACCATGTAAAGGATAGCATCATGCCAATATCGATTCATGGCAAAAACCTCATGAAGCAGTCGTATTTGGATGAGGGAGAATTACAGCAGTATATCTTCCAATTCCCTCATCTTCTGGCTCTGGATGATGATCTTCCTTTGTATCAGGTTGCCAGGGAAGTTCCACTGCCTTCAGCCGGGAAACTCGATGTGCTGTTGCTGGAGGAAGATGGCACACCGGTCGCTGTCGAAGTGAAACTGGCCAGGAATGGGCAGTCGAGAAGGGAAGTTGTCGCTCAGATTTTCGATTATATCTCGGATCTGAGCACGCTGAGCTATCACGAGCTGGATGAAATCTGCGATGGCAAACTTGATGAAGTCTGCAGGAACATCGATACATCCCAGAAATTGCCCAAAATGATGGATACGATGCTCCGAACCGGCTCTATGATAGTGGTCATTGCGGTCGATGAAGCCAACGAGAATCTAAGACGCATCATGGAATTTATCAGAGACAGGACCGATCTTGATATCCGGCTGGTGGAAATTGAAAAATATGATGACGGGAATATCCTGATTCCCAAAGTGATCGTAGAAAATTCGAGACGCGGAAAGAATGCCAGTTCACCCGCAGGAACGCAGATCGATCCAAGATTCGCAGAAATCATCTCGTACCACGACCATGAAGTTGATGAGGAATTCAGGACCCGTGGAGGCGGGGCTGTTTTCAGACAGATATGTCCGGATAACTGGCCATCGGCCCTGCACTATGAATACATGTGTCTCAAAAAGGAAAATGCGTTTCGAGTCGATCTGCATATTGAGGACAGGCATCTGAGCCAGGTCAGGGACGCGCTCAGAAAATTCGACGGCACTTCATTGGATGGAAGTAAAGTCGCATTCGATCCTGCATGGTCCAGAGGCAATGGCAGGCTGACCATGGTATTCAGCCGGGATACCGAAACCCGCACCATAGTTGAGGCCATGCGCGCATTGATCGCAATGACCAGGGATGAGGTAGAAAGGGGATTGGAGGCGTCACGCAGGGTGTAAATGCGAGGTCATGATCAAAGCCGATGATTGAGTAATTATTGGGGCTGCGCACACCAGCCTATGCTGCAGACCTGATAGTGGTGCACTGCTGGGCCCGGGGCTTGACATTAAATAAATATATATATATAAAAAATTATCCTATGAATCAATCCGAGAAAACCATCACCATCTGCATGGGCAGTTCCTGCTATGCCAGGGGCAATGTCTACAATGTCGAACTCATCCAGTCATGGCTGAGACAGCACGGTCTTGAAGCCAGGGTCGAGGTAGCAGGCACGCTGTGCGAAGGCCTCTGCCGCCAGGGGCCGATCGTGAAAATCGGTGCCACGGTATACCAGGGCGTTACCCCGTCGAGCCTGCCGGATATTCTGTCGCATGAATTCCCCGAGGCCGGCCATGCATGAAGCGCAAGTTATCTATACCGAGCTGACCGAATGCCAGGATTGCTACAAGTGCCTGCGCGAGTGCCCTGTCAAGGCAATCCAGATCGTGCAGGGGCATGCCCGGGTCATCGAAGAACGCTGTATCCACTGCGGAACCTGCGTCGAGGTCTGTCCCCAGAAGGCTAAAAAGGTCAGAAAGGACCTTGACCGCGCCAGAATTCTCGTCAGGCTGAGACCGAAATCAGTGCTTTCGCTCGCTCCGTCCTTTGTGGCGGAATTTCCCGAACTGCCGGTCGAGCGCCTCATTGCGGCCTGCAGGCGGCTCGGCTTCACTCATGTGTCGGAAACGTCGGTGGGGGCCGATCTGGTCAGCCGCGGTATGCGTGAGCTTGTGGAGCGTGAGAGACCTGCCATGGTGATTTCATCAGCCTGTCCCTCGGTGGTCCAGTATATCGACAAGTACCTGCCTTCGATGCGTACGGCGCTGTCGGAATCCTGTTCCCCCATGGTCGCGCATGCCCGGCACCTCAGACAGATGCTGGGCCAGGATACGGCAGTGGTATTTGCCGGCCCCTGTATCGCCAAGAAATGGGAAGCCGACCATTCGGGAGGGGCGGTTGATGTCGCGCTCACGTTCCAGGAGCTGAGAGCCTGGCTCGAAGAAGCTGGCATCGATCCTGCGAGGGAGACAGCGTCCGAGCTGGACCGCTGGTTCCCCGGCAGGGCTCAGGATGGCGTGCTCTATCCCATCGAGGGAGGCATGATTGCCTCGGTCAAGCATCAGGGAAGCTTCAGCGCGCACTGCATGACCTGCAGCGGCATCCTCCAGATTCGCAGTGCGCTGGAGGGGCTCGAGCAGAAGGAAGTCGCGGTTGGTGAAGCAGGCGAGGGGACGCAGGAAGAGCCGCTCTTTCTAGAGCTGCTGGCATGCGAGGGCGGCTGTATCAATGGCCCCCAGGCGAGTTCCCATGCTGGTACTGTCAGAAAAAGGCTGAGAGTACTCGAAAACCGCAAGGCGAGGCGTGAGCCGGCTCAGGTCTTGGAATGCGGGTTGCAGCGCTGGAACATGCCGGAATCTTTGGGCGATCTGCTGGCCATGCCGGAAGGGCTCCGCGAGGAACCTCTTGCCGAGCCCGAGATTTCCGAAGAGGAGCTGCGTTCCGCGCTCGCTTCCATCGGCAAGTATAACCGCAAGGACGAGCTCAACTGTGCGGGCTGTGGCTACGACTCCTGCCGGGCCTTTGCCGCGGCCATGGTGCAGGGCAAGGCCGAAAAGACCATGTGCCTGTCCTATATGCGCAAGCTTGCCCAGAAGAAGGCAAATGCCCTGCTCAGGACCATGCCCTCTGCTGCGGTTGTAGTGGATGCTTCCCTGCACATCGTTGAGTGCAACAGGCATTTTGCAGAGCTTCTCGGGGATGATGCGCTGGAGATGTTCGACATCAAGCCGAGCCTGGAAGGTGCCGATCTGCGAAAGTTTCTGCCCTTCTGGCAGGCTTTCGAGCAGGTGCTCATGCCCGACGGGCAGGACATCATCAGCTCGGATTTCCAGTGCAAGGGGAAAATACTGCATGGATCCATCTTCAGCATCGAAAAAGGGCTGCTGGTCGGCGGACTCTTCCAGGACATCACCGCGCCGTGGATCCAGAAAGACAGGGTCATCGCGCAGGCGAAAAAGGTGATGCACCAGAATCTCAAGACGGTGCAGAAAATCGCCTATCTTCTGGGTGAGAATGCCGCGGAGGCAGAGGCGGCGCTCACGTCCATCATCGAATCCTTTCAGGCTGAAAAGCCGGCCAGTGAATTTGGCAAAGCAAGAGAAGAGCGCTAGAGAAGGCACATCATGAAATCTCACTTTGTCGAAGTCGGTTCGTACCAGCTGGCCAAGGCCGGGCAGAACGCTCCCGGCGATGTCTTTCTTTCACGCAAGATCCACGAGTCGGACCGCATCATTTCGGTACTTTCGGATGGGCTGGGGTCCGGCATCAAGGCAGGCGTGCTCGCTTCTCTGACGGGGACGCTGGCAACGGGCTGTATTGCGGCCGACATGTCAATCACCAAGACTGCAAGGCTCATCATGCGCTCCCTGCCCACCTGCTCGGAGCGTAAAATCAGCTATTCCACCTTTACCATCGTGGATGTGAACAAGGGGCAGGATGTCCGCATCATCGAGTATGACAACCCTTCCTACCTGCTCATCCGCGAAGGGGTCGATCTCGAACCGGTCAAGAATGAAATCCTGGTTGCCAAGGGCAGGAAAATCGGCAGTCACCCCAAGCCTGCAATTCTGAGAGAATCGAGTTTTGCGCCCCGCTTTGGCGACAGGATTCTGTTTTTTTCGGATGGAGTGACCCAGTCGGGCATGGGATCGAGGGCACTTCCGCTGGGCTGGGGCTATCAGGGCGTGAGGGAATATGCGCTCAGGCTGATCGCAGATTCCCCAGACATCTCTGCACGCGAGCTTGCGAGGGCCATTGTCATGCGCGCGGCATACCACGACGGCTGTACTCCGAAGGACGACATCACCTGCGGCGTCGTCTATTTCCGGCAAGCGCGGCGGCTGCTGATTGTGTCAGGACCGCCCATACATCCCGAAGACGACAGGGAACTGGCAATGCGATTCAGGGATTTCGAAGGAAGGAAAATCATCTGCGGCGGTACGACAGCCAACATCATCGCCCGCGAGCTCAAGAAAAGCATCCGCGTGTCGCTCAAGGTGCGGGATCTTACCATACCTCCTCCTGCATCGATGGAAGGGGCGGACCTCATCACCGAGGGCATTGTGACGCTGGGCAAGGTGGTGGAGTATCTCGAACAGGACCAGAAGCCTGAACTCCTGCCTGAGAATTCCGCGACCATGATACTGCGCCAGCTTCTTGATTCGGACATGATCGATTTTCTCGTGGGCACCAAGATCAATGAGGCTCATCAGGATCCCACCATGCCGGTGGAGCTTGAGATCCGCAGAAACATCATCAAACGGCTGGGAGCCTTGCTCGAGGAAAAACTGCTCAAGCAGGTTTCGATCCAGTTCATTTAGCGGCAGGTTCCAGCATGCGGCTATTTATTGCTGATTGCTGAGGGCTGCCGTGAAAAGGGGTAGAACATGAACCAGGTGCATGTGACGATCTGTACAGGTACTGCCTGCTATGTGATGGGCGGCGCCGACTTGCTCGGCGCGGTCGATATCCTGCTGGAAAAGTACGGCGGCCGCGTGGTGTGCGAGGGCTCGACCTGTCTGGGGTACTGCAAGCTGGGGAAACAGCACAAGGCTCCCTTTGTAAAGGTAAATGACAGGCTGCTTGCGCAGGCGACGGTCGAATCGCTTGAAAAGGCTGTGGAAGAGGCCTTGGGAGCGGCGGCTGGGGATGGCCAGGCGGATGCAGACAGGAGCGGAGCAGGAAAAGGCGAAGGCGTCCCAGGGCCTGCCTGCGGGGAGGCGGACAATGGCTAGGGAAAACAATCTGGTCCGCCTGAAAAGGAGGCTTATCTCCGAGCTGACCAGCCTCAGCTTCGAAGGCCGGCTTCTCGACGATATCGATGCGCTTCCCTACGAGATTACCTCCGGCGACTGGGAAACCATCCAGTGCTGTATCCATCATGACCGCGCGCATCTGCGGCTCAGGCTCCTGAGTCTGCTCGGTTTCCCAGCCGAGGGTCTCAGTGATGCCGAACGTCCGCTCAAGGCCTACGCGCGGGAAGTGCTGGAAGGCAGAAAGCCGGACGATTTCCCTCTTTCGATTATGACCGAGGCCTGCAATGGCTGTGTCAAGTCACGATATGTGGTTACGGATGCCTGCCAGGGCTGTGTGGCGCGGCCGTGCAAGGTGAACTGTCCCAAAGGGGCGGTGAGCATGGTCGGCGAGAAAGCGCATATTGACCCTGAGCTCTGCGTCAATTGCGGGTTGTGCGAGCGATCCTGCGCATTCCATGCGATCATCAAGGTGCCGGTTCCCTGCGAGGAGGTCTGCCCGGTCGGGGCTATCCAGAAGAGGGAGGATGGAACTGCGGTGATCGATGAGTCGAAGTGCATTCTCTGCGGGCGCTGTATGACCGCATGTCCCTTTGGCGCGCCGGTCGAAAAGTCGGATGTGGTGCGGGTTCTGGGAGCTCTGGGGGAGGGAAGACACGTGGTGGCGCTTGTAGCACCTGCGGCCATGGTGCAGTTCCCCTTCCCGGCGGGGAAGTTCGTTGCGGCACTGCAGCGCTTCGGTTTTGCTGAAGTGGTGGAAGTTGCGGCAGCCGCTGATCGCGTTGCGGAACATGATGCCGGGGAGCTGGTAGAGGCGCTCAAGGAGGGGCGCACCACGCTGGCGACCTCATGCTGTCCGTCCTGGGTGCGGGCATCGGAAGGGCTTGGCCAGAAGGATGTGCTTTCTTCTGCACCGAGCCCGATGATACTCGCGGGCATCGAGGCAAAACAGGCAGACCCTGAGGCGTTCACGGTGTTTATCGGTCCCTGTCTGGCAAAACGCTGGGAAGCCCGGCGAAGCGTGGAGATAGAAGGTGGAGGAACTATCCAGCCCATCGACGCGGTGCTCACTTCGGAGGAGATGGGCGCCATGCTCATGGCGGCCTCGATTCAGGTCAGCGAAGAGCAGGCTGAGGATCTGGCCCGGCATGGCAATGCGTCGGCTTTCGGCCGCGGCTTTGCGGTTTCTGAAGGCGTGGCAAAGGCGGTCGTCCATGCGCTTGCATCGAAGGCTGGCGATGGCAGAGCCCTGCCTTCTTTCAGCACCAAAGTGGTGTCAGGCATCACGAAGGAGACTGTGCCGGCGCTCGCAAAGCTGAAGGAGCATGAAGGGAATCTTCTGGTCGAGGTCATGGCCTGCGAGGGGGGCTGTGTGAACGGTCCCTGCGTGCTGACGGCAGGCAAAACGGCTTCTGCACTGCTGGAGCGCTACAAGGCGGCGAAACCTGCCTGAGACGCTGGGCATTTCGGAGAATCGCGTCCACAGAGAATCTTGCGTTCAGAGAGAGTACCAACAAGAAGGCACCCCGCGAGCGGGGTGCCTTCTTTCATCAAGAGCACATCAAGAGCACATCTGCTGAAGCTTATTTTTTGACTGCGCGTGCGGCAGCATTCATGCCTGCAATGCGTCCGAAGGTGACGATGTCAGCCAGGGCATTGCCGCCGAGCCGGTTGCCGCCATGCACACCGCCGGTGACTTCGCCCGCGGCGTACAGACCGGGAATGGGCGTGCCATCTTCACGGAGCACCTGGGCCGAACGGTCGATGCGCACGCCGCCCATGGTGTGGTGAATGGCGGGCGTTACCTTGATTGCATAATAGGGGCCCTGGGTGAGGGCACGAGGCATGTCGGCACGGCCGAAATCAGCATCTTTTTTGGCAGTGACAAAGGCATTGTAGCGCTCGATCGTCGCTGAGAGAGCCGCCCCATCGCCGCCGAACTTTGCAGCAAGTGCCGCAGGAGTGTCAGCTTGCATGACAAAGCCTGCCTTGATATACCCTTCGATGGCAGAAAGGCTCTTTCTCACTGTGGTGTCGAACACAAGGTATGCCTGCTTGTCCTCCTGTGCGAGTATCTTGGCTGAAACCACATCGCGGGTAGCGAGTTCGTCGACAAAGCGCAGGCCTGCTTTGTTCACGAGAATCGCACCATTGCCGCGAACCGCTTCGGTGACCAATTCGTTGCCTTCCGGAGCAAAAGTCGGGTGCGTCTGAATCTGGTCCATGTCCACGAGCGCGGCGCCGACCGCCTGGGCCATTCTGATGCCATCACCAGTCGCTCCTGGATGATTGGTGGTCGCGAATCCCTTGAGATTGGGGTTGTAGCTGGCGGCCATCTCGTTATTGGCACCGAAGCCTCCAGTGGCCAGAACCACCGCCTTCGCCATGACGCGGAACTCCCTGCCCGCAATGCGCACGGTGACGCCATTGACTGCGCCCTTCTTGTCGGTGAGCAGGGAAGTGACCTCAGCATCGGTAAACATCGAGAGGTCTGAGCTCTGCTTTGCCTTGTTTGCGAGCGTTTTGACAATTTCGGGGCCTACCTTGGCTCCGCCCGCGGGGCGGTGGGCGCGATCGACACTTGCGCCTGCAAGCCGGCCTACATCCGAAAGATCTCCACCCATGCCGGTGATCCAAGCTACGGATTCGGCACTCTTTTCGGCAAGGGTGCGGACCAGTTCCGGGTTGTTGCGATTATACCCGCCCTTCATGGTGTCCTGATAGAAGAGATCGGGACTGTCCTTGATGCCCTTTGCAGCCTGCTGAGGCGTGCCGGCTGCGTTCATTCCCCCTGTTGCGCGGATGGTGTTGCCTCCAAGAATGCCCATCTTCTCAAAGAGAACGACTTTGGCTCCTTCGGCAACTGCAGCGTTGGCTGCGGAAAGACCTGCGCCTCCACCGCCGATGACAATGACATCATAGGATTTTGAGGGAGAGGGGATGGCAGACGAAGCACAAGCCGACTTTGGCTTGCCGGCCACAAATCCAGCTTTTGAAAGAGCATCTTTCACGGCGTCGATGAATCCCTTGCTCGCTTCCGTCGCTCCGCTCACAGTATCCACATCGGCGCTGTTCGCCTTGAGCATGCGCTCGGTGAGGGTCGCAATGGCGGAATCTCCCAAATAGGCGGTTTCCTGAGTGCTCAGCACCTTGATGTCGAGAATGGCAGTTTTGCTTACGGTGACGGCAACCTTGATAGCCCCGCCATGGCCCCACCCGGTGCCTTCATAGGTACCAGGCTGAAAGCGCTTGGCCGTACTCACGCAGGACAGCGCGAGCATGCTGAATACGGCAAGGATTGCCACGAGTAGTTTTTTGGTGTTCATGAGACCTCCAGTGTGTTATTATATATTTTTGTATCGATAAAATAAAATTCTTTCAAGTAGGCGCAAAGGAGGTCTGGCGAGGGTTTCAGTAGGAACGTCCCTTTCCGGAGTCTGTAATTTCGACGAGGGAAAGAGGATAGGGTTCGAAGAGTACCTGCTGGAGCAGATAGGCTTCGCCGAAGCGGACAGCCCATGATTTTACCAGCAGAAGAAGGGCGCTGGCGGGTATTCGTTCGTCGCGGTACTGTTCGACCAGGTTCGCGAAGAGCGCGCGTTCCTCCTTCGAGAGCGAGTCGGAAAAGCCGCCGAAGGCGTGCTGGATGACATTGATGAGTGAAGTGTAGCGGGGCGGACGGGCGAGCGCGCGCCTCAGGCCCTGCTCGTAGCGCTGGAAGACGTCCGGCAGGGGGAGCTTTTCGTGATTTGCCACGATGGTTCCAAGGAACCTCATTTCCTTCTGGTTGTGCAAAAGCAAGAAATATTTGTGCGATGCATGGAAATCGACAAGGGCCTTCATGCTTGCTTTCTGCCTGGCCGATCTGAAGCGCGCCAGTGTCCAGACGGCACCGAGAAAGTGCTCCCGGATGGTGAAATTCCTGAGGCGTCCTTCATCTTCAATGGGCGTATCGGGGTAGTGGCGCAGTACGGCTGCGCCGAATATGCCGGTGCCGGGTTTCGACCCGGAATCGGAGCGGAGCGAGTCGTACACTTTGACGTCTTTGAAACCGCAGGAGGGCGAGCGGGACTTGAGAATGAAGCCGTCCAGGGGTTCGGAGCTTTTCTCGAGCTCGCTGAGGTAATCTTCAGCCCAGCGTTCCATGATGGCTCCGTAGGTGTTGCCGGTAGCAGGCTGCAACAGCTCATATCGATCACCGTCCCGGACCACACGTACCGGGTCGCGAGGACAGCCGAGCCCGATAGCCATTTCCGGGCACTCATGAACGATATCCGCCATGGGTTCGAGCTTGCTCACGAAATCGTCGTTGATCACTTCGCCGTTCCAGCGGCATTTGGCAAAACCGAGACAGCGTGAAACAAAAAGGCGCGGCCGTACCTGCTCCATGGGGTTCCTCCTCTGTTCTATTGTGATTCATGGCGGCCGATTTTTCCAGTTCCTTTCGATAGTGCTCTCAACCTTGTGTAAAGATGCCGGGCAGCAAAATGAAGGGGAGAATGGACCGAAACGCCGCGCTGCTGTTGACAGCTGGCATCTTCATGCATCATGTATGAAATGAGGAAAGATACATGCGAAGAAAAGTGGCAATCATCGGTGCGGGGCTGAGCGGTCTTGCCTGCGCCGCCATTCTCGCCAGACGCGGATTCGAGGTTGATGTCTACGAGCATTCGCATCAGCCGGGCGGCTCTTCCGGCGCATTCAAGCGCGGTAATGCGATCTTTGATGTCGGCTCGGCAATGATGTTTGGATTCGGACCGGACGGCTTCAATCCTCACAGCCTCTTGTTCAACGAAATTGAAGAGCCGATTTCGGTCATCGAGCATTCGTCGATGTATCGCATTCATTTTGCCGGCCAGGATGTGGTGTTCCACGCCGACGTGGAGAGCTTTCTGTCTGCCCTTGCCCGGCTTTTTCCGGACGACATTGCGGATATCCGCCGCTTTTACGCCTATCTGCAGCATCTGTATTCGGATGTGGTCATGAAGGACCCGAGCCTCATTTCGCCGTCCGAAATACCGCTGAGCGAAATGATGGGCCGCTTTTTCAAGGACCCGCTCACTCAGCTTCGCATCATGCCGCTTCTCTTCAGCAATGCGGCATCGATTCTGAGGCGCTTTACTGCGTCGCGCCCGGTCATGCAGTTCTTTGACAAGCTGACCTCGACCTACTGCTACACGACCATGGAAGAAACGCCTGCGATCATGGCGGTGACCATGTTCGTGGAAAACCACAAGAGCGGAAGTTACTATATCCACGGCTCGACGCAGGTGTATGTCGGGACTCTGGAAAAGGCCATCGAGAAATACGGCGGTACCATGCATTATGGCTGCAGAGTAGTCAGCATGGAGCCCGGAGGAGGAAGAATCCGTTCGGCCCGCCTTGCAGACGGCACGCGGATCGAAGCCGACTACTTTGTCTACAGCGGTACGGTCTGGAATCTGTACCAGAAATTGCTGCCGAGAGAGGAGGTGCCGGCAGCGCTTGCCCGGAAAGCTGCTGCCATGGTGCCTACACCTTCCAGCATCGTGCTCTACGCTACAGTCGGCAGAGAAGCCTTCCCGCCGGACATCGGCCCCATCGAAATGCTGGTTGAAGATACCAGTTCACTCGCCGAGTCCGAAATCACCCTGTACATTCCCACCATCGACGATCCATCGCTCAATGAGCCCGGATTCCACAGCATCCTTGCAATCGGACCTTCGTTCCGGCCCTGGCCCACACCGGAACAGCAGGCCTCCGGCAATCCGCAAATCCTTGCCTCGTACGAGTGCGCAAAGAAAGAAGAAGCCGAACGCATCATATACTATCTTTCTTCATACTTTCCGGACTTCAGAAAGCACTTGAAATACTGGGAAATCGGCTCTCCGCTTACCATCGAGCGCTATACGCTCAAAAACAGAGGCTCGGTGGCAGGTCCTAAACAGATGATTGGCCAGGACCTCATGCGCCGTCCTCATGCCGCTACCCGCTGGAACAATCTCCTGCTGTGCGGCGAATCCACCACCATGGGCACTGGCACACCGGCGGTTGTCGTTTCCGGCTTGAGTGCGGCAAATGTCGTTCTGCGCAGGGAGGGTCTGCCGGAATGCCGCTATTTCAGGGACCGCGGGCATGTTCGGTACCTCAGTGCTCCTGCGCCGCCCTATGCGCAGGCGGGATTCAGACAACGGGGCAATCTCTGCCTGTGGTGTGAGGAAGACAGATGCCGGACCGCCTGCCCAAGCGCGATGGACATCAGGGGTATCTTCAGGCGGCTGTATAGCGATAATGTGCTGGGAGCCCGCCGCCTGCTGAAATATACCGAAGACGGAAGCGGCAGGCTCGCATGCCTTGCCTGTACCGATATGCCATGTCTCAAAGCGTGCAACAGGACTATGGTGCTGGGCACTGCAGTGCCGATCCCCGAGGTGCTCGAGGAGCTTTCGCACATTTCTGCTGAATAATGTTGTGTTTCAGCAAAACCCTATTCATTCGCTGGCTTTTGGCGGAGCTGTTTTGCCTGGGAGCGGATGCGCTTGTGGGCAAGAGTGCGCTCGCGGGATGCCTTGGTAGGGCGGGTCGGAATGCGGGGCGCCTGCCTGCGTGCAGCGCTGACGATCAGGGAGATGAGGCGGTCCAGGGCGCGGCGCTGATTCTGCAGTTGGCTTCGCTCTTCCTGAACCGATACGACAAGTTCGCCGCTCCTGGTGATGCGGCCAGCAAGGCGAGCCCGCACGAGCTGGAGTTCCTGCTCATCCAGGCCTTCGAGCCGGGAAAGGGCGATGCGCGCTATGACCCGCGTGTTCACCTTGTTGACATTCTGGCCGCCGGGGCCGCCCGAGCGGGCGTAGTCGATTTCGGCATGGTCGATGATTGAGGCGGCAAGTCTCTGCAGATTCATTGCAGTGTCGAGTATAGCGCTGAAAGGCGGGTCCGCGCAGGGGGCCTCCCTCTGCCCAGGGGGGTGGCTGCCCAGGGGACGGCTGCCTAGAGGGCGGCTGCCATGGGAATGGCCATGCGCGCCATTTACCCATGGGTATTTCGACTTCACACAGCTTCAAGCGCTTCCTGCATGCGCACTTCGATCACGCCGATCATTCTGTGCAGGGAGAGCCTGATTTTTTCAGCACTCTGAGGGCTGGCCACCACGACAAGGCGGATCCGGCTCACGTCATCCTCGACGATGGTGGACTGAAGGTTGAGCAGAGTGTGATTTCTGCTTTCGAGCATGCGGGCGATGCGGGAAAGCGTGCCCGTGTGATTGGCAGCGAGAACGTCAAATCGGTATTTCATACTGAAACTCCTTGATATTCCATCTGGTCGATGCCCTTGCCGGGGGCGACAATGGGCCAGACATTGGCTTCGCGGTCGATCGCGCAGTCTATGATGACGGGTCTGTTCGAAGCGCGCGCCCGTTCGCAGGCTGTCTTGAGATCTGCAAGATTCCGGACACTGAACCCCTCTGCGCCGTACGCACGCGCGATGGCGGCAAAATCGAGCCCGGGCTGGGCGCATGGCATGCCGGGGCGGCACTTTCGCTCACAGCCCTGTGCATGATGAAGGCAGGTCGAGGCATAGCGACCTCCGGCAAAGAGCTCCTGCCACTGCCGCACCATGCCGAGGTAGCCGTTGTTCAGGATGACAACAACAAGGGGAATCTGTTCCTGAACCAGAGTTGCAAGTTCCTGGATATTCATCTGAATCGAGCCGTCCCCTGCGATGACCACGGTGGGAAGGTCGGGGTGGGCGGCCTTAGCCCCGATTGCTGCTGGCAGGCCGTAGCCCATGGTGCCCAATCCGCCTGAGGTAAGCCATCGTCGGGGGCGCGAGAAGCGCAGGTTCTGGGCTGCCCACATCTGGTTCTGGCCGACTTCAGTAACATAGACGGCTTCGGGAAAGCTGTCCTGGACGATGCGCAGAATTTCCTGGGGACTGGGCAGGCTTTCGGAGGCAGGGCCCCTGGTTCCTTTGCGGGACATTTCCTGTTTGAGCTGGTGCTCGTCCGCCACAAACCGGCGCGTCTCCTCGAGCCAGTCATTGTATTCAAGCCTGTCAGCTTTCTCGAGGATCATGCCGAGTACGCTGCGGAGGCTGCCCACAACCGGGATATCCACGCGCACATTCTTGCCAATCGACGTCGGGTCGATATCGACCTGGGCAATGCGAGCCTTCGGTGCGAAGCGGGCGGTGTTTCCTGTCGAGCGGTCTGCAAAGCGCACGCCGAGCGCAATGAGCAGGTCGCATTCGGAAACCGCCTTGTTCGCCGCAATCGAGCCGTGCATGCCGATCATCCCCAGATTGAGGGGGTGCCGGGAGTCGAGCACACCAATGCCCATGAGCGAAGTGACACAGGGCACGTCCCAGCACTCGAGCAAGTGCAGGAACATCTCGGAAGCTTCGGAGATGACCATGCCGCCGCCGATGAAAAAGAGCGGCTTTCTGGCCTTTCCGACCGCCTCGATGAGTGTCTGTACTGCGGCCGGGGATACTTCAGGCTCGGGCTGGTAGCCCCGGATGGACACCGATTCTGGGTACTCGTCGTCCAGGAATTCGGTCTGGACATCCTTGGGAATGTCCACGACGACCGGGCCAGGCCGGCCGCTTGAGGCGATGTAGAACGCCTCCTTCATGATGCGCGGCAGGTCCCTGCGTTCCGACACCATGAAATTATGCTTGGTTACCGGCTGGGTAATACCGAGCGTATCCACTTCCTGAAAGGCATCGTTGCCCAGGAGGCTTCGGGTCACCTGGCCCGAAATCAGCACGAGGGGCACGGAATCCATTCTGGCCGTCGCAAGGCCCGTAATGGTGTTGGTAGCTCCCGGCCCGCTTGTGACAATGCAGACACCGGTCTTGCCGGTCGCGCGCGCATAGCCGTCGGCCGCGTGCACTGCCGCCTGCTCGTGCCGTGTCATGATGAGCCTAACATCGCGGGCATCGTAGAGCACATCGAAGAGAGGAATGACCGCCCCGCCGGGATAGCCGAACAGGGTATCGATTCCCTCTTTTCTGAGGGCTGTGAGAATCATCTCAGCGCCCGATCGATTCATAGACAATCTCCTTGTGATGGTGCGCTCGTTCAGGCTGTCACCGAGATATCCACACTGGGACGCATGGATGCGGCAGTTGCCAATGCCGCGTGCACGGGGTGCTGCATGAAGCGTTCCCAGAGTTCCTGGTCCTCTCCCTTGCCCCGGGCCCATACCGGTTCGGCCTGCTGCATGAGGAGGTAGTCATAGCGTGGTGCCCATTTGCGGGCTCCCAGGCGGGCGGTGGTGGAGCAGTTGTCCACCATGTAGGAGACTCCTCTGAAGTGCATGAAGGGATTGAGAGAATCGACCGCCTCGATAACCGATTCGTTCACGATTTCGGAATAGGCGTGTCCCATTTCGGCCAAAAAATCGATCTGCGCCATCATGCCGGCGATATAGACGCCTGCGGTAAAGGGATCGAGGGGGATGCGTGCTTCATCGCGCTGGGCGCGGACCTTTTCGCCGACTTTCCACATGGTGCTCTCGTCGATAGTGCCCATGGGAATTCTCTGCATGCGCTCGGCGGCAAGAAGTACGGAGCGGATTTCGTTGCCGGATGCCACTTCCTGATAGTTTTCGTAGTGAATTTCGAACAGAGGCCGGTAGGCAGCTCCATAGGCGCGGCGGAATTCAGCCCGAGCTTCTTCCGTGAGCGATTCGTAGACACCCATGATGCCCTTGTGGCTTATGGTTTTGGAGATGGGGCCGGTGAGGCTTTCGGCCGAATGCAGGAAGGCTTCTTCGGGGGACATGCCTTTGTCGCGGTAATAACGGAAGAGGAATTCCAGGATTCCGTGCACGGCGCCGAGCAGGATGCCGCGTTCGCCAAAAATGTCGGACTTGTATTCCTGTTCGAGGGTGGTTTTGAAGATGAAGGGAGCGCCGATGGCGACTGCCCAGCCGAGGGCCTGATCGACCGCGCGCCCGTCGATGTCCTGCTCGACGGCAAAGCTCGCGTTGATGCCTGCGCCATTGACGCTCTTGCCCTGGACGTAGAGGCGGCGGACCGAGGGGCCCATGCCCTTGGGGCACACGCCGATGACATTCAGGTGTTCGGGGAAGCGGTCGCCCCTGATGCGCATGGCGCCCAGCAAAAAGCCGTGGGAAAGCCCAAGGGTAGCGCCCTTCTTCATGACACGGAACAGCTCGGGATAGAGCGCTGCCTGTGCCGCGTCTGCGATCAGGAGGAGCACGAGGTCGGATTCGCCAGCAACCTGCATCATTTCGCCGAGGGTTCCTGATGCTTCGGTAAAGCCGGCAGACTCGGCCGCCTGCCATGAGGAAGAGTTTCTGCGCAGGCCGACCTTTACGGTAATGCCGGTTCCCTCCAGGGAATCACGCAGGTTCTGAGCCTGTGCCGGCCCCTGGCTGCCCCAGCCGAGTACGCCGATCTGAGAAATTCCCTCAAAAGCCCTGGGCAGCAGGGAAAACAGATGGCGGCCTCCCCGCACGACCATTTCTTCATGCGGCCCGAACCATACTGTTTCGGTCTTGAAAACCTTCGACTCGAAACTGTTCCTCATTCCGTCCTCCTTTCGACGTTCCTTTCGACAATGCACGAGGCGGGGCTGGTGCACCCGTGCCGGGAATCCCTTTTCCCCGGCATTCCGTGCCGTGGGTATAAAAAAAAGCCACCCTTCCGTGAAGGAAGGGTGGCTTTTTATGTTGCATCGCAACCGCCTGGTTACACTTCCTTCACCTTCCCCTTGCAGGGAATAATCAGGGAGGAAATCAGTACCAGTACGGTGCAAAAAGTGCGTGCCATGTTGGGAGCCTTTTTACTACACTCTTTCGAGCTAGTCAAGCGCTTCATCACATGATCGCTATATATTCTCATAAGCGGCCTGCCACGGCGTCAGCCATTGCGGCCGTACCCAGAATGCGCGAAGGCTCATTGGTATCGGTGGCGATGTCTGCAGTGCGCCAGCCTTCTTCGAGCACCTGCCGGACCGCCGATTCAATCCTGGACGCCTCCGCTTCGAGCCCGAAGGAACAGCGCAGCATGAGGGCAATGGAAAGTATTGTGCCAATAGGATTTGCGATATTCTTGCCAGCGATGTCGGGTGCCGAGCCGTGAATGGGTTCGTAGAGGCCCATGCGGGGCTTGCCGGCGGGCGCGGGGTCTCCGAGGCTCGCCGAGGGCAGCATGCCGATGGAGCCGGTGAGGATGCTCGCTTCATCCGAAAGGATATCCCCGAACATATTCGAGGTGACGATCACGTCGAATTGGCGGGGGTTGCGGATCAGCTGCATGGCGCAGTTATCCACATACATGGTCTGGACTGCAACCTCGGGGTATTCCGGGGCGATGGCGGTATTCACCTCACGCCAGAGGCGGGAGGATTCGAGCACGTTCGCCTTGTCGACCAGGCAGAGCCTGCGCTGGCGGCTGAGCGCAGCTTCGTAGGCGACGCGCAACACCCGCTCGATTTCGCTCCAGCTGTAGCGCTCGGTGTCGAATGCGGCGGTGCCATTTTCCTCCCTGCCGCTGTGCCCAAAATAGATTCCCCCGGTAAGTTCCCGCACGATAAGGATATCAAAGCCTTCGTCCACAATATCCTCTCTGAGCGGGCAGGCTGAACGCAGGGGGGAAAACAGAGTCGCGGGTCTGAGATTCGCATATACTTTCAGCGCTGAGCGCAGGCCGAGCAGGGCGCGTTCGGGTCTCCGGGGGCCAGGCAGGGAATCCCATTGGGGTCCTCCCACTGCGCCAAGCAGAACAGCGTCGCAGCCCAGAGCGGCATTCAATGTTGTTTCTGGCAGGGGCGTGCCGTATGCATCAATGGCGGCGCCTCCGGCAGTCAGTTCGACCAGATTTACTTGATGGCCGCTGGTACGACAGACTTTCTCGAGCACTTCGATGCCCGCCTGTACCACCTCAGGTCCGATGCCATCACCACGGACCACTCCAATCTTCAGGTTCATGACTCACCTCCCTGGCTGCCGACCCGGCTATCTCTACGGCTGCCAGTCTGGCTCTGCGCCAGCCTGCGCCGCGTCGCTTCCACAAGCCCACCCGCTTCGATGATCTCTCGTATAAAGGGAGGGAAGGGCTGTGCCTTCCATGTCAGCCCGGCAGGTTCCGCGCCTTCTGCAGAGCCAGGATCGCCTGAGACTCTCCGGATCGTTCCCGTCTCGAAGTCGAGCGAGACCAGATCGCCGTCGTGGAGCGATCGTGCTGCCTCCGGGCATTCGAGTATCGGCAGGCCGATATTGATGGCATTGCGGTAAAATATGCGTGCAAAGCTTGCCGCAATGACGCAGGAAATGCCAGCCGCCTTGATGGCGAGGGGTGCGTGCTCTCTGCTGGAGCCACAGCCGAAATTCTCGCCTGCAACCAGAATGTCGCCCGGCTGGACCTTGGCGAGAAAGTCCGGATCAAGGTCTTCCATGCAGTGGGCCGCCAGTTCGCGTGGGTCTGAAGTAGTGAGATAGCGGGCTGGGATGATGACATCGGTGTCGATGTTGTCACCGTAGACATGCACACGGCCAAGTACGGCGGGGTTTCCGAGGTCTTCCTGATGTACGGACTTGGGCGCTTCGGCCAAACGCCGCGCGGCTTCATTCTGCGCTGCGGCATATTCGTGCTTCTTTGTATCACTCATGGTTCATGCTCCTTCCCTGTCCGCTCATGGGCGGTACAGCTCGCGCCTGTCAGGCTTTTCCCTGCAGACATGCTCAGGCGTTTCCAAGACCCCTGCGACAGCGGATGCGGCTGCCACCGCAGGGCTCGCGAGAATCACTTCCGACTCCACATGGCCCATGCGTCCCACAAAATTGCGATTGGTCGTGCTGACCGCGCGTTCACCTTTGGCAAGAATGCCCATGTGCCCGCCGAGGCAAGGCCCGCAGGTTGGCGTGGAGACCACTGCGCCCGCTTCCACGAAGATATCCAGCAGCCCTTCATGAAGCGCCTGAAGATAAATCTTCTGTGTAGCTGGAATGACAATACAGCGGATAGAATCGGCAAGCTTCTTTCCTTTCATGATCGATGCGGCGATGCGCAGGTCGGAAATGTGGCCGTTGGTGCAGGAACCGATAACTACCTGATCGATGGGCATGCCGCGCACCGCATCCGCTTCCCTGGTATTCGAGGGCAAGTGGGGGAGCGACACGGTGAGGGGTATCTTTGCCAGGTCAATGGTGATGATTTCATCATACGGCGCATCGGGGTCCGCTTCGAAGATCTCGGGAGTGCGCGCCCCGACAGCGGCAAGGTAGGCGCGCGTCTGCCCGTCCACGGGGAAGATCGCATTCTTCGCGCCCGCCTCGATGCCCATGTTGGCGATGGTGAAGCGCTCGTCCATGCTGAGCTCTTCTATTCCCTCGCCGGCATACTCGATGGAACGGTAGCGGGCTCCATCCACCCCAATCCTTCCGATCAAATACAGCACGATATCCTTGCCGGAAACCCAGCTCGACAGCCTGCCTTTAAGCTCAACCTTGATTGCGGAGGGCACCTTGAACCATGTGCGCCCTGTTGCCATGGCGCACGCAAGGTCTGTCGAGCCCACCCCCGTGGCGAAAGCTCCCAATGCCCCATAGGTGCAGGTATGGCTGTCCGCGCCGATGATGCAGTCGCTTGCAGTTATGAGGCCCTGTTCCGGCAGAAGTGCATGCTCGATGCCGCCACGGCCCGTTTCCCAGTAATGGTCGATACCCTGAACCTGTGCGAAGCGGCGCATCACTGCTACCTGCTCGGCAGCCTTGATGTCCTTGTTCGGCGTGAAGTGATCCGGCACAAGGGCGATGCGCTCAGCACTATGCACCCGCTCACAGCCGATTCTGGCGAATTCTCTGATTGCCGGCGGGGCGGTGATATCGTTTCCCAGCATGAGATCGAGTTCAGCCTCGATGAGCTGGCCGGCGCTGACCGAGTCGAGTCCAGCCTTGCGGGCAAGAATTTTCTGGGTCATGGTCATGGGCACTTCATGCATACGTCTCTTCCTCCCATATCATGCTATTGATTGCCGAAAGATAGGCTTTGATGGATGCTTCCAGAATGTCGGTAGAGAGACCATGCCCATTCCAGGTTTTGCCATTGCTGCGGATTCTCACCATGGCCTCGCCCTGGGCATCTTCTCCCGCAGTCACCGAGCTGAGACTGAAATCTTCGAGTTCGAGGGGCTGGGCAACGATCGAATCGATCGCCTTGAAGGCGGCATCGATGGGCCCGTCGCCGACCGCGGCCTTTTCGATGGCCGTGCCATCCTTGTGCACCAGGCAGACATTGCAGGCGGAGGACATCCCTGTCCCCGAATGCACGGCAAAGCGCTCAAGGCGCCAGGTTTCGGGGGCAGAAGCGCTCGCCCCGCGTGCCAGCGCTTCGATATCGCGGTCGCTCACCGCTTTTTTCTTGTCAGCGAGTATCTTGAATTGGGCAAAGAGTTTGTTGATGTCCTCGGGTCCGAAGGAATAGCCGAGGTGCGCAAGGCGCGTCTCGAAGGCATGTCTGCCGGAATGCTTGCCCAGTACGAGCGAGTTGCGCGGCAATCCTATCGATTCCGGTGTCATGATCTCGTAGGTACTGCGATTGGCAAGCACGCCGTGCTGATGGATTCCCGCTTCGTGGGCGAAGGCGTTGTCACCCACGATAGCCTTGTTGATCTGGACCGGCACTCCGGTCACTTTCGAAACCAGCCTGCTTGTACTGAAGATCTGCTGAGTATGAATGCCCGTCGTACACTCGAAAAAATCGCGGCGCGTATGGAGTGCCATGACAATCTCTTCGAGCGCAGCATTGCCGGCGCGCTCCCCAAGGCCGTTGATGGTGCACTCTACCTGGTCGGCGCCGGCTTGTATGGCAGCGAGGCTGTTGGCGACCGCGAGCCCGAGGTCATTGTGGCAATGCACTGATATCTGCACCTCGCCGATGCTGCGCAGGGCAGAAGCGATCTGCCCAACCAGGGCAGCAAACTCGGCAGGCGTCGAATAGCCCACGGTGTCTGGTATGTTGATGATGCCTGCCCCGGCCTTCACCGCTGCCGAGAAAACCCTGATGAGGAACTCAGGGTCACTGCGCGAGGCATCTTCCGCGGAGAATTCAACTTCGCTGCAATACCGGCGGGCATGGCGCACCGCGAATTCCGCCTGTTCGATGACCTGTTCGGGAGTCATGCGCAGTTTGCTCTGCATGTGAATGGGCGAAGTGGCAATAAAGGTGTGTATGCGCGGGGCTTCAGCCTTTCTGAGGGCTTCCCATGCCGCATCGATATCCGGTTCGAGCGCCCGGGCCAGCCCGGCAACATGGCAGTTCTTGATGCATCCGGCAATCTCCCGCACTGCGGCCAAATCGCCGGGGCTGGCGGCAGGGAAGCCCGCTTCGATCACATCTACGCCAAGCTTTTCGAGCTGGCGGGCTACCTCGAGCTTTTCCGCAAGGTTCATACTGCACCGCGGTGCCTGCTCGCCGTCTCTCAGGGTTGTATCGAAAATATGGATTCGTCTTGCCATTGTTTGCTCCCTCCTTTGCAGGGTATGGAATACCGGTTTGCCGCTGGATATGGAAAGACTGCAACGCGGCGGCTGCCGTTCTCTTGAATTTGTTGTTGATTGGCCGGATATGCGGGTCTTTGTCGATCGCGAGGGTCTCAGCCCTGGCGAATCAGATCAAAGACCCTGTCGCAGGGAGAGGAGCAGAGGTGAGAAAAAGAGATGAAAATGTTCAGGCATGCAAACCTGTCTCATGGTCAGGCATGCTAACGCATGCCCTGCACCATTGTCAAGTGAGAGGCACTGCTGAGTTCAAGTTATATCTTCGGTACCGTAACGGCGCCTTCCGGCATAATGATGAATTCGGCGTCCTTTCCCTGAGCTTCGAGCGCCATTTCAACTGCCTCCTGAACGCTTTCGGCCTTGCGCGCAAAACAGCTTGCCACGATGTGTTCGGGAAGGGAAGTGACCATGATGACCTGTTTTTCCGCTGCTACCTTGGCGAAGGCATAGGCCTTGTGCCCGCCCATGACGAAATGTGCCTTTATTTCATCCATGATCTGCTGTGGCGTCCAGCCCCGGTTCATGAAGTCTTCGAATACCTTTTCTCCATAGCCGTCGCGGCATTCCGCAACTATGATGATGGTTCCGCCCTTTCTGGTTGCCTTGTCGGCGTGGTCCAGCGCTTTCTGCGCCTGGTAGAGGTTGATGTCGCGCGGAAAGCCGCAGGCCGAAGAAATGGCGATATCCGCGGGCCTCGGTACCGGCACGAGGTACATCGACTCGCTGATATCTACTGCCCGGTACCATGCCTGCTCAAGGTCTCCCGCTACCACTTCCACAACCTGGTTGCTGTCGTCCACCACGACGTTGAGAATGAAGTCGACTCCTGCAAGCCTGGCGGCATGGATCATCTCGAGGCTCACGGGGTTTTCGCGGATGGGCGGCAGGTTGTCCATGAGCTCGACCATGCGGGCGTGGTTTTTCTGCACCGTTTCCTTGCCGGCCACGCCCGGAAGAATCGACTTGCGCCCGCCGGAAAAGCCGGCGAAGTAATGGGGCATCACAACGCCGAGCGTGATGAGAAAATCGGCTTCATCCACCAGCCTGTTGAGCCAGAAATCGTATCCTGAAGGAAGTTTGCCTTTGTAGACGAGCCCCCGGGAATCGGTCGCATCATGTGACAGGATTCTGAAACGGCGGCATATTTCTTCCCCATAGACTTGAATATTCTGTTCCGGCGTATGGGGATCGTGGATACCCGTAGCGGTGACGAGGGTTACCGCACTGTCCGGGATTCCTGCCTCTTGAAATACTTCAAGGAGTGGAGGAAAGAGCACTTCGTAGGGAGTAGGCCTGGTGATGTCATTTACCACCACCACTACCTTTGCAGGTTTGCGCTCCCGGAGCATGCTGGCCAGCGGCGGCGTACCATCAGGTTCAGCAAGCACGCGCCGTACCGCTTCGAGCGGCTGTGCAAGCGGGGCGCGTGGTTTGGGCAGAAGCACCTGAAGAATCTGCCGGTCTTCGATGTCTGCCGGCAGGGTCCCGTTTCCATATTTCAAGTTGAACTGCATGATCCTCTTCTCCTTCTATGGCGCATTGTACCAGGCTTTCGTCATTTCATCAGATAAGAAAGCCCTGGGGCAGTGTTACATTCAGCATTTTGGCAAAAAGCAGATACATGCCGATCACTACTGCCCCGGAAATCAGCAGGGATTCAACTATCCCCCGCACTCCCTTCTTTGGGTGATAGGCAACAAGAATTGCCGTATAGGCAGCGATACTGGTAACGACAAAGCCTATGGTATTCGACAGGAAAACCCAGAGCAGTCCGGTTATCACAAGGAAGGCAAGCGAACCATTGATTGCGAGGAAACTCGGCACCGCTCTTTCCGGTTTGATCCTGCCTTTGACAAGCAGGATTATTCCAAGCGCGAACAGCAGGTAAAGAATGCTCCGCGGGGCCAGAATGGCGTACTTGCTCCATTTGCCAATCTGCAGATAGAACACCAGGCTGGTCAACAGCACGATTGCAGCGCCGACATAGTCGGTGTTGATCGCCTTTTTCTTTTCTCCCGCAGGAACTGCCTGCGTGCTCTGAGCAGATTCGGAGAGTGCTTCTGCAATGGCACTCTTGTCTTTTCTCTTTTTCAGCGCATTGCGTACAATGGGCCAGGCGCTCGAAAACACTGAAAGAGCGATCAGCACGAGAGAAATCGGGCGTGTGAAGAAAATAATCCACGGTGTCTTTATCGACACCATGTTGCCCATGAGGAATCCCTGCACGAAGCCCCTTTCCGCTATTGGTCCGAGTATGAGGCCCAGGACGAAGGCACCGGTATTGAAACCCAGGTCCTTCAAGATATAGCCGACAATGCCGCTCAGGAACATGATGATGACATCCATCGAATTATTGCGTATCGAATAGGAGCCCAGGATAGTGAGAAACAGGATTGAAGGGATGAGAACGCGCACCGGTATTTTGATAACTGCCTTGTACATGCCCTTTCCAGCAAAGAAGCCAATGACCGTCATCAGGATGTTGGCTACAAAGAACGAGAGCATGAAAGCATAGACAAGTGAAGCATTGCGCACAAAGAGCTGAGGACCGGGGGAGAGCCCCTGCAAGAGAAGCGCGCCATAGATGATGGCAGCAGCAGGAGAACCAGGGATGCCCAGTGCGAGAAGCGGAACCATGGCGCCTTCCACAACGGCATTGTTCGATGTTTCGGTAGCGACCATGCCCTGCGGCTCTCCGGTGCCGAAGGTTTCCGGATGCTTCGAAGCGCGTTTGGCCTCGTTATAGGCTATGAGGTTGGCAATGTTGCCGCCTGCCCCCGGCAGAATGCCGACAAAGAGTCCGATGATGGCAGCTCGCAGAGTAGCGATGGGATGACCGAATACATGCTCGAAAGCCCTTTTCAGCGAGCCTTTTTCCAGAGAGACTGTGTTTTCTTCGGTATATGTTGAGGAGGGATTCAATGCCATGCGGAAAATCTCCGGAATGCAGAAGAATCCGATCAGGACCGACACGATTTCGACACCGCCCTGAAGGGAAGAGAGACCGAAGTCGAATCGCATGTCACCGCCAACCGGTGCATTGCCGATCATGCTTACGAGGATTCCTAAAAATCCGGAAATAATTCCCTTGAGCAGCGAACCTTCCGAAATGCTCGAAATGATGGTAAGGCCGAAAATTGCGACCCAGAAGAACTCCGGCGGCCCGAACTTGAGCGCAGCCCTGGCGAGAGGCACGGCGAACAGCACCAAGCCGAAGGTTCCCAGAATGCCGCCAACGCCGGAAGAGACAGTGGCGGTGTAAATGGCTTCCATGCCCTTGCCCTTGCGGGCCATGGGATAGCCATCGAAGCAGGTGCCTATGGAAGAGGGTGTACCGGGGGTATTCAACAGGATGGCGGAAAAACTTCCTCCAAAAATGGTAGCACAGTACAATGCCCCAATCGTTATGAGCCCGGAAACCGGCGTCATGGTGAAGGTGAAAGGAACCATCAGGGCAACCGCCATGGTAGCGGTAAATCCAGGCAGGGCACCAGCCATGATTCCAAGAACGATGGCGATGATCATGTAGACCATGTTCTGTATCGTAAAGATGGCTTTTATGGATTCCATCAATATTTCATATGTCATAGGAGCTGTCCTTTGCAGGCAGATTCATTGCATTGCTCATCCCATCTCGATGACAAGCAAAAGCGTGCCCCGCATTCCCGCAGGGCACGTCAAAACTTTCATTTCCGATTGAAGCGCGCAACTAATGCCAATGCTTGCTATTTTCCAAGCTCTCCTACGAGAGGGGTGTAGACTTTGACTTTGTCAGCGACCAGCTTTTCGCTTTCCTTCGGACCATAGAACTCGAGTTTGAAACCGGTAGCTTCCATCTTTTTCGCGAATTCGGGGTCTTTGTTGATTTTTTCGAAGGCATCGGCCAGCACTTTGATCACGCTCTCGGGGGTTCCGGGCGGAACTGCCGCGCCGCGGTAGGCGCCTTCCACGAGGTCATAGCCGAGTTCCCGGAATGTGGGGACATTAGGCAGAGAAGAGACGCGTTTCTCCGAGGCAACGGCAAGTACGCGAATCTGGCCTTCGTATTGATTGCCCATTGTCGTGTAGGTCATGAGGGCGGTGACATGTCCTCCGAGAAGGGCCGGGATTGCATCGCCCGATCCAGTAAAGGGAATGTAAGTCGTCTTAATGCCTGCAAGCTTATTGAAGAGAACCGTGCCGATTTCATTGGCGGATGCGCTGGCGCTTCCACCAACCGTGACGGCGCCAGGATTCGCCTTGGCGAATTTGACAAAGTCATCGAGGGTTTTGAATGGGCTATTGGCGCTCACCGCGAGAATATTGGGCGTCGACATGAAGGTGTAGACTGGAATGATTTCGTTGGTCTTGTAGCCTGCATTCGCGAGCGAAAGAGGCTGGAGTATTATGTGCGGCAGGTTGTAGCCCATGAAAGTGTAGCCGTCTGGCTTGGTCTTGACCAATTCGGCCCACCCCAGTGCGCCGCCGCCGCCGATCTTGTAGGAAATTACTACTTTCTGTCCGAGTATTTTTTCCAAGAGAGGCTGCTGGGCCCGTGCAAAGATGTCGGATTCGCCGCCTGGATTGAAGGGAATGACATAGCTGAGCGGCTTTGTGGGGAACTGCCCGAATGCAGTCCCTGCAAGCACGAAGAGCGCTGCGAGCACTCCAATGGTGCGAATGCATTTTTTCATGATCGCCTCCTGTGATATCGATATGAAATGCCCTCCGCGCAAGCGGAAAGGACTATTCCCGTACATTGATTATCAGCCCGCCTCCGGCGTTTTGTAAAGAGCGAACACACCGCCTTTTTCGATAAGTTCAAGAATATCGTGAGGCAGGGGGACAAACCTGAATATCTTGTCACCGGTGGCGAGAGTGCCTTCGGCAAGATCGAGATCGATCAGCTGGCCTTCCCGAAGGCCAAACGAATCGAGCTCGGGAATCATGACGGCCGGCAGGGCCAGGTTGATGCAGTTGCGGTAGAAGATGCGGGCGAAGGATTTGGCAAGCACAGCTGCTACGCCTATGTTTTTGAGCGTGATCACCGCATGCTCTCGGCTTGAGCCGCAGCCGAAATTCGACCCAGCGACAATGATGCCGCCTTTTTTGAAGCGGCGCGGGAAATCCGGGTCTGCGCCTTCCATTGCGTGGCGGCCTATTTCCGCATGGTCTGTCAGCTCGAGATAGCGGCCCGGATAGATCTGGTCAGTATCGATGTTGTTGCCGAAGCAGTATATGGTGCTGGCTTTTATTTTCATGTCTTTCTCCTCAGTAATGTGAGTCAGGACGGCAGAACCTGGCGCGGGTCGGTGATGGTTCCAAAAAGGGCCGATACTGCGGCAGTTGCGGGCGAAACCACATAGATTCGTGCATCGTTGCTGCCCATGCGGCCGGGGAAGTTCCGGGAAGAGGTGGTGAGGCAGGTTTCGCCGGATGCGATCACTCCCTCATGCGCTCCCAGACATGGACCGCAGCCAGGGGTCGAAAATACAGCACCCGACTCGAGCAGTGTCTGCACATAGCCTCTGGCGAGTGCCTGCCGAAATACTTCTTCGGATGCTGGAATGATGATGAGCCTTGTACCTTCTGCCACCTTTTTACCCTGAAGAATCCGTGCGGCTGTGGCGATATCGTTCAGGCGGCCTCCCGTGCAGGTGCCGATGAACACCTGGTCGACATGAATACCCTCGGCTTCCTGCACGGGAGCGAGATTATCCACGCTTCCCGGAAGCGCAAGGCTCGGTTCGATTGCGTGGGCATCGAAGTGGTACTCTTCAGGATAGTGGAAGTCGGGATCGGTAATGACGCTGCGCCGCGCCTGGCGGACTCCGAACTGCGCAAGGTAGTCCCATGTTTTATCATCGGGCTGAATGTAAGCAGTCTTTGCGCCCATTTCTACGCTCATGTTGCAGAGCACGAGCCGCTCTTCGACTGGCAGGGCGCTCACGGTGCTTCCTGCAAATTCGACGCATTTGTAGATGGCGCAATCCTGCTTGAGCGTCCCTATGATGTGCAGAATAAGGTCCTTCGCCATCACTCCGGGCCCCGGCTCACCGTCGATGACAATCTTCATTACTTCGGGTACGCGGAACCAGAGCGAGCCATTGCGCAGGATCAGCGCCATGTCCGTTGCGCCCACGCCGGTACCGAAAGCTCCCAGCGCTCCCAGGGTTGTGGTGTGCGAATCGGTTTCGACAACCAGGGAGCCGGGGGAGACAAAACCATGTTCGATCAGTACCTGGTGGCAAACCCCTTTTCCGATGTCGAACAAGGCTTCGATTCCCATGGCGTGGCAGAATTCCCGCATTTTGCGGTGATTGTCCGCTGCCTTGATGGTCGGCGCGGGGGAATAGTGGTCGAATACGAAGGTGGTTCGGTCGGGGAATTTGACCCTGGTTCCGCCGAGTTCGTAGAATGACTGGACAACCTGGAGGTAGAGATCGTTGACTTCCGCCACATCGATTTCGGCGGTGACGATCTCGCCTGCGCTTACATGGGTCTTGCCCGATGCCTGGGCAAGGATTTTTTCAATAGCGTGCATAACAATAAACCAGCAATTATCGTGCCAATTGAGTAAGAGAAGGGGTTCGTGGTGCAGAGACTGGCTATTATTCCTTATCTTGTCGTACATTGGAACTACTGCATTCGTTGCATGGTCTGCGGTCTTCAAGAGTGCTGAGCGCACAGTGCTGTGGCTTTTCGGGGAATGCGCAACGAAGTGCAACAAAATGCAACAAGATGCAACATAATGCAGCGAAATGGGGAATCCAAGGGATCCAGCAAAAGTAAGGAAGGCAGTATCCTCAGTTCACTGTCTGCCTGTCTTTTTCAATCGTCTCCAGAGTGTCGTGCGATGAATGCCGAGATAGCGTGCTGCTTCCTTCAGCGACCCGAAGCGGGCGACCAGCTCTTGCAGATTTTCGCTCGCGATGCCTGACTGCTTCGAGATCGATTCAGCTTGTGCGCTTTGCCCGTTTTCAAAGTCGAGCAGTGATGCGGCGCGTTCGGTAGAAAGCACCGGCTCATCGCAGATAGCCGAAACGCGTTCGCAGAAATTCTTGAGCTCGCGGACATTGCCGGGCCAGGCATAGGATTCAAGAAAACGGCAGCAGTCTTCTGTAATTTCTGGAACGGAGCTGCAGTGGTCGGCACTTTTCAGCAGGTAGTTGATAAGCGGCAGAATGTCCTGCCGGCGCTGCCTCAGCGGAGGGATATGGAGATTGAGCACATTGAGCCGCCAGTACAGGTCATTCCGGAACAGCCCGTCCCGCACCAGGGCCGGAAGGTCGCGGTTGGTAGCAGCGATGATCCTCACATCAACCGGTATGAGGCGATCATCCCCCAGGCGCATTACCTGATGTTCCTGCAGAACCCGCAGAAGGCGCGCCTGCAGATGAAAGGGCATTTCGGAAATTTCGTCGAGAAAAATGGTTCCGCCATGCGCGAGTTCGAACATGCCCGGCTTGCCCTTTTTGCGCGCGCCGGTAAAAGCCCCGTCCACATAGCCGAACAGCTCGCTTTCGATCAGGGATTCCGGGATGGCGGCGCAGTTCATTGCGACAAAGGGACGGGAGCTTCGCGGGCTGGCGCTGTGGATGCTCTGGGCAAATACTTCCTTGCCCACTCCGGACTCGCCATGGATGAGGATAGAGGCATTTGTGGCTGCATACTTTCGTGCCAGATCGATGGTCTTCAGGGTAAGCGGATCCCGGGCAATCACATCGTCAAAACTAAAGCGTGCGGCATGTCCCTTGAAATATATCTCTCGGCGGATTTCTTCTTCCATTTCCTGAATGTGGCTGGCATCTTGCAGGGTCACCACCGAGCTGGCGACCGCACCTTTGACGGTTACCGGGATTATGTTGACAAGAAGGCGGCGGCCTCCGAGCTCGATGATTTTTCTGTGTTCCTTCTTTTCGTGAAGCAAACTTGAAAGAACTGGCGGCAGAACACTGGCTTCTGCGCTGTTGTACTGGCGTCGGCTTTGAGAGCCCTGCAGGATCTGGCGGGCCGATCGGTTCATGCTGGAAATGCTTCCCTTTTCATCTACGGCAATGATGGCATCCTTGATACTTTCGGTGATGATTCTGAGCTCTTCGGCACGGCGCTCTTTCATGCGCTGGGCGGCTACGAGGCGTCGAGCTTCTTCCAGGGCATACTGCACCGCGGTTTCGCCCGATTCGATGAGCACAGCAGGGAGGCCTCGCTTGTGTGCGAGCTCACAGGTGCTGACGCCACCCAGCAGGACATCCATCCCGTCATTCATAGCCTGCAGTAGTTTTTGCTCGATATCTTCACCGATTGAAAGCTCGTAGCAGGTGATGTCGAGACTGAAGAAAGGAAGAAAATCCTTGAGCTGCTGAATCATGTTTGGGAAAGACATTACTCCTATGCGGAAGCGTTCCTTTTTTACCAGCTGTTCGGCTTTTTCGAGGGCGCACGCAAGGTCTCTTGCCGTGACCTGCATTTCGACGATGGGTATGTTCAGGCCAGCCTGACGCAAGACCAGCACCGTTCCTCCGCGACTGATGAACACTTCCGCTTCGTCCTGGTACGTGCGCGCAACGGGGACGGCGGTTTCGAGCAAGCCCTGGGCTACAATGATACGCTCTGATGAAGCTCCGGCGACGCGCTCGACAGTCTGCTCAATCTGCCTGTCCGGGGCAATGAAGACGATGGCCATGCATGCAGTATAGCACAGGAGCCGCTGGATTATTTCATGCTGGCTCTTCCCAATTGATGAAGAATATATATATAATGATGTTTCGATAGGCCCGTTGCGGCCTTGAAATCTCATTCAGGGGGTCACCTGCAATGAAAAAGATTTTTGTTACTGTGCTTGTGCTGGTGCTTGCCGGTACTGTGTGGGCGCAGACGCCGGGAGGCCTGAGTGCCGCCAGGTCGACGCGCATGGAAGCAGATTTTGTAAAAATCGTTACCGACATGGGCTGGGGAACGGTCGACACAACCCGCCCCGTGCTCGCGGAGAGAATGTGGGACTACTATTTCTTCTACCCTGTACTCGACGCGAACAAGCAGATCACCGGGTATGTCTGGTGGGCGAAGGACATCCGCATCGCTTCCCACTATGAGGACATCCTCGTAATTATCAATCCTAATGGCACGCTCAAGAACTGGTGGGTCGGTGCAAATACCCGCCACATGGATTTCTATACCGACTTTGCCAAGAAAACCCAGGGCGCGGCGATCCAGAAATTCATCGGCATGGATGCGAAGCGCAGCTGGAACGAAGCAACTGATGCTGTGTCCGGGTCAACCTTCTCCGCCTATAAGTTCTTTGGCGAACTCAAGGCAGTGCTGGCCTGCTTCAAGATCTATGTCATCGATGCAGGGAAGCTGTTAAAATAGCAGACAGCCGGCTTATGGCTCAGGCTGATCGATCCAGATCTTGAGGTTTTGCGCAGTACGGTGGGTGCACTGCCGCACTGCATCAGCAAAAATGCTGTCCGGTCAAGATGCCGGACAGCATTTTTTTCGGGCGGGCAGCTTCAGAAATGCGCGATGAAGCTGAAGCTCCAGAAGAAACCGCTCGGCGAACCGGAGAAATAGATTGCCGCAAGCGGGTCGGAAATGGCAAAGCGCCAGCCTGCGTAGGCTCCCACCCACAGGAAATTATACACGGAAATTGCAGCTCCTCCGCCAGCGGAAGCCAATAGACCATAGTTCTGCGCAAGGGGCGAGCCTGCGAGCGCATCGTACCAGGCTCCCTCTGCAAAGGCATAGACAGCCGGATATATCGGGGCATCCCGGAAGAACGAAGGGCCTGCAATTCTGAATTCGGCCCCTGCATAGGCCTTGCGTGCAGCTTCATATCCCCATCCCTGGGTTCCGCGCACCATGTCGCCAATTCCCTTGGTTCCCACGGAGCCGCCGAAGGTAGTCAGTATTTCGTGCGGGATATGGGATCCCAGCGCCCAGTCGCCAGTCGCATACAGGGCCAGAGAGGGAGCCAGGCCTGTTCCTACCCTGTAGCTCGGAATGTAGCGCAGAGGAATATAAGCCTTGGAAGTGAGGTTGATGCGCATGTATTCGGTTGCCGCTCCTGCAAAATTGGCGAATGCGGGGCTGTACTCTACCGAAAGCTCCGAAGAAAGGCCCTTTTTCATGCGGATTTCGACCCATTCAACCGAATCGTAGGCGATTCCCGCAAGCGCCGAGGCCGAGAACATTTTCTGCGCATCGGGGAACAGGGTGGTGGGGAAAATGTCGGAGTTCTGCTCCCAGCGGAGGCGGGCAATGCCGAAGAGCCATGCAGGGCCTGCGTCCCACTGGTCCGCAGGCTTGTGAAGGTATTGGCGGAATCCTATTTCTCCAAGGGCGTTGATCCAGAAAAAGCGGTTGGTGCCATCGATTCCAGCTGGCTCGGCGATGGGGCTTGCGTCAACTGCGCTGCGGAGGATCATTCGGGATTCGTAGCCTCCCGCGGCACGGATGGTGAGCGAGCTCATCGAGCCGATGGGAATTTCAAGTCCCAGATCCGCTCCCGAGGGAAGGGGAACGGGAAAACCGGCGATCAGATCTCCATTGGTCCGGATGCCATTGACCGAGAAGGAAATGCCTGGGGCGGCAAAAGCAAGGGCAGCCCCCAGCAAGACAAAAAACGGCACAAGCGATTTTTTCATTGTTTGCAATCCTCCTTCAATCTTGAATTATTTCTCCCGGCCGATACCAGATATCATCTGATACATAATGGATGCGGTGCTTCCAGGCGTCATGGACGGCCCAGGCTCCCTCGACTGCTCCAAACAGAATGCCGCTCGTGCCTTCTTCGACAATCCGCTCAAGCCGGCACTCCATCCAGCCGGAAACGCCTTCGGGAATGCGCAGATCGAAACAGCGGCCGGGCATGCTCGAAATTTCGAAGCGGGCATACTTGTCCACATCTGCGCCGGATACTGAACCGCTTGCCTTGACCAGCGGGCTCAATGAAGGCGGAGGGAGGGCCAGGGCAAAAAAACCGCTCTCGCGGGCATCAAGGAAGGTGCGATGGCTGATGTCGCAGACAACCAGAAGCTTTGATACAGGGCTGTATTCGTAGGGGCAGCACCAGGCGACAGGAGCGAGGTCATAGCGGCCGCCTCTGGAAGTACACAGAAGGACAAGCCCGCCAGGATTCTGGAGCATGTACGCCTGATCCAGCGGAAGTTCTTCATATGTGAAGCCAGTGTCCATGTCCACACCTCATTGCGGAATTGCAGGAATGCATGCAGCATCCTGAATAGTATCACACGTGCAAGTATCGCACAGTTTTGCGCCGTGCGGTAGAAGCTGGAGCCCCGGGCCATACCGGGGGTGTCGCGCAAGAATGTTCCCGGTTCATTTATTTCCCATTCAGCAGGTGTTCGGCAAGAATCTTCAGTCCGATCAGAATAAGCACCGAGCCGCCCACAATTTCGGCCCATTCTTCCAGCACTTCCTTGAGGCGGCGCCCGAATTCGAGCCCGACAAGGCAGACAGAAAACGTCGTGATGCCGATGATGACCGCAGGCACAAGAATCGGGTTGCCCAGTATGTTGTAGGAAAGGCCGACCGCCATGGCGTCGATGCTGGTGGCCAGAGCGAGGATCAGGAGGGTGTTCCATTTCATGATGCCATGGACGCGCGGCTCGTCATCCGGGTCGGGGCATTCGGCTGAGTGGCGGGATTTGCGCATTGTCCGGATTGCCTCATAGAGCATCTTGCCGCCTACGAAGGCGAGCAGGCCGAAGGCGATCCAATGGTCAACGCCCTCGATGAGGTGGCTGAAGGCAGAGCCGAGCAGCCAGCCTGCGACAGGCATAAGGAACTGGAACAGACCGAAGGTAAAGGCTGCCCGCAGGCCTATCAAGAGGGGCAGTGCTTCGGTACAGGCAGCAGCGGACACCGAAACGGCAAAGGCATCCGCCGCCAGTGCGAATCCGACCAGAATATAGGTGAGCATGAAGGGTCTTTTCTCCGTGGCTCATGCCTTCCAGGCGACGAACTCAATTTCCACAAGCGCATTTTTGGGCAGGCCGGCAACCTGGACAGTACTGCGTGCAGGATATTCACCCTTGAAATATTCTCCGTAGATGCGGTTTACAACAGCGAAATCGTTCATGTCTTTCAGAAAGATCGTCGTCTTGACGACATCGGCAAAGGTACAGCCGGCGGCCTTGAGCACAAGGCCAAGATTGTCGAGCGTTCGCCGGGTCTGGGCTTCAATGCCGCCTTCGACGAGGGTGCCAGTGGCTGGGTCGAGCCCTGCCTGTCCTGAAAGGAAGATGAAATTGCCGGCTCTTTTTGCATGGCTGTAGGGACCGAGTGCCGCGGGTGCGCCTTCGGCAAAGATGGAATTGGTCTGCGTGCTGGTATCCATGGCATATCTCCTCAGACTGAATGATAAGTGAACAGAGCTCAGCAAGAATAGCACGGAAGCGGATATTGTGCCATGATCATTTTCAATAACGGATTGCCTGTATCGAGTCTTTTTGATACACTAACTGCGGCAGTTTGCCATCTCCATATTTCAGGAGGGAAAGGTATGAACGATACAGAAGGCCCTGGTAGTCAATCTCCGGAGCCTTACAGTCAGATCACCATTTCTCGTCTGTACCTTGCCCGCCTGCGCATGATGGTAAATTGATGGCGAGCTGAGGCAGGGTACGGACCAGCACGAGGGGAGGTACCCATGCTCGATCAGCTTCTTGCACCCGACATCAAGAGCCTTCTTGAAGAAGGCAGCATCGATTCGATTGTCGAATTTCTCAAAGAACGGCATCCGACCGAAATAGCCGAAATCCTTACCGGACTCGAACCCGAAGAAGCTCTCAAAATCCTCAATGCACTCGACAAGGACCTGAGCGCTGATGTTCTGTCCGAGCTTCCCAGCGCCTATCAGATTGACGTCACCGAGCTCATGAGCAAGAAAGAGCTCGCCGGGCTTGTCGAGCGCATGGAACCGGACGACCGCGTCGACATGCTCAAGGCAATGCCGGAAGAGCAGTTCGAAGCAGTTCTGCCTGCTCTGCCTAAGCAGGAACGGGAAGATATCCGTCAGCTGGCACAGTATCCCGAGGGGACTGCCGGCTCCATCATGACGACAGAGTTCATTGCCCTGCGCGAAGATTTGTCCGTTGCGCAGGCGATGGCCGAAATCCGTCTCCAAGGCGTGCCGAAGGAATCGCTCTACACGATTTTCGTTGTCGATGCGGACGGCAGGCTGAGAGGCAGTGTTTCCCTTGCGGACCTGATCCTTGCGGATCCGAATGCGCGTCTGCAGGACATCATGGATGACCAGGTACACAGTGTCATGGCCATGACGGACCGGGAAGAAGCGCTCTATCTCTTTTCAAGATATGACCTTGTGTCCTTGCCTGTCGTGGATGCCGAACACCGGATGATCGGTATCATCACGCACGACGACGCGATCGATGTCCTGGAAGCCGAGCGCACTGAGGATATCGAGCGCTTCATGGCCATTTCGGGCAAGCATGAGGATATCAGCTATCTGCGCAGTTCGGTTTGGGACAATTTCCGCCACAGGGTGCTGTGGCTGGTGATTCTGGCTGCGGCTGGTCTCTTGTCCGGTGCGGTGCTGCAGTCTTTCGAGCAGACGCTGACCAACCTGCTCATTCTGGCCTTCTATATGCCGATGCTCGCTGATACGGGCGGGAATACGGGAAGCCAGTCGGCAACGGTAGTAGTGCGCGCGCTGGCGCTCAAGCAGATTTCGACCCGCGATGCATTCAAGGTTATATGGAAGGAATTCCGGGTGGGAATCCTTCTGGCACTGGTGCTCGGGGGGCTGGCGTTCCTCAGGGTGATTCTGACGGGAGGAGGGGCCGATCTGCCTGCGGGGCTTTCGCTGGAAAAAGTGGGCCTTGCCATTTCGATTGCACTTTCAATTCAGGTGGTGACGGCGACACTGATCGGCGCGCTGCTGCCGCTGGGGGCGGCGGCTGTTGGGCTGGACCCGGCGTTGATCGCGAGCCCGGCACTTACCACGGTGGTCGATATAACGGGTCTTTTCATCTATTTCAGCACTGCGAAGATGGTTCTGGGAATATAGCAGAGGCGGGGGCTGAGAGCACAAGAACGCAGGCTGGCTGACAGTGCTATTACCGCGCGCGCCACACTTCGTCTGCCAGCTCCTGGTAAGTGGCTGGCCGCAAGTGTCTCTATAGCGCGGGCCACACTTCGTCTGCCAGCTCCTGGAAGCGGCGGTGGGCTTTCTCCATGTCAAGAAAGCCGTTGCACACAAAGGCGAAGGATAATCCCGAGGGCGGGTCTGCCCAGCCGATGGCACAGCCGCCCTGGCCGCTATGGCCAAATGTGGCGATTGTCGAATCGCGTCCGTAGATATAGAGCTCCCTGTCGGGAAATTGAGAATATCCCCCCAGCGAAAAGCCCAGGCTGCGCTTGATCCGGCGGCCAGTATCGCCATCTGGGCCGTCGTAGCGCAGGCGGGTGGCTTCTTCAAGCTGGCGGCTCGATATGATGCGCGCATTCCCCAGCGCGCCGCCCTGCGCGAGTGCGGCATAGAAGGTACAGAGGTCCCGTGCGGTGGTATTGAGAGAAGCGGCAGGGAGAAAGAGCCTGCGGTAGAGGGGGATTGAGAAAAGGCGGGCAGCGGATGCCTGTTCGGGGTCATGGGAATAGATTCGAGAGGCTTTGTCCTGCAGGGACAGAGGCAGGCCGGGCCATGAGTCCTGCATGCCAAGAGGCTCGAGGATTTCTCTGCGCGCGAAGTCTGCAGGGGAAAGGCTGCTTGCGCGGCGGATAAGTTCGCCAAGGACAAAGCCGCCGGTGAAGGGGTGGTAGATCGCCTTTTCGCCGGGGCGGTGGATGGGACGCATCGAGGCGACTCTTCGGGCAGGAAGGCCAGGCACAAGCCATGAGGCGACTTCGCCAAGGGTGGCTTTGCCGGGGATACCCGCCTGGTGGAGCAGCACATGGGCAATGGTGACCTCTTCCTTGCCATGGCGCGCGAAGTCGGGCCAATAGCGCGCTACAGGGGCCTCGAGGTCGAGCGCGCCGCGGTCGGCAAGAATGTGGATCATGATGGCGGTGAGGGCCTTGGTTGCCGAATACACCATGAAGGGGGTGTTTGCAGTGACCGGCCTGCGGTTTTGCACATCTGCCATCCCTCCCCACCAGTCGCAGAGCAGCTCTGTCCCCAGGCGGACACAGATCTGGGCACCAGCATGCATTCCCCGCTCGATCTGCGATTCGAAGACGCGCACCAGTTGCTCGAGTCCGGGGGCGGCGAATTTCTGCATGCTCTGTCCCTCGCTCTATGCTTTGACTTCACCGGTTGTGACGCGGCTCAGGCAGAGGAAAGAAAAGAGGAAGAAAAGGGGACAGACCAGGAAGATCACCGCATAGTTGCGGCCGGTAAGGTCGATGATCCAACCATTGAGTATCGGGCCAAGCGTGCCTGCAAGTGTCGTCGCGATGAAGTAGAGGCCGGAGAAGGTGCCCATGAGCGATTCATCGACCGAAGTGTCGAGGATCATGGGGTAGCAGTTGATATTGACCAGCGCCCAGCCAAAACCTCCAACTACGAGCATTGCCACAACGACAGGGACTGAGGGGAAGAGCCAGATGACCACCAGGCCCAGACCGAACACGACAAGGCCTGTCAGCACGGTTCGCTTGCGGCCCCAGCGCTTTGCAAGACTGCTCGAAGGTATGGCGAACACAAGAAATGATACATAGGACACGGCAAGAAGCATTGCGGCAGCCGAGGGTTTCATTCCCATTGTGGAAACAGCAAAGGACGAGAAGAAGGTTTCGATTGCCATGTAGCCCAGCATGTAACCGAATACGGTCAGTATGAGGAGAATGAGGCTCTTCCGGTTTGCGGCAGGCATGCGGCCAAGGTCTTTCAGAATATCGCGCATGCGGCGGGATTCCGAGCTTTCGGCGACCGCTTGCGGCTCACGGATTTTCAGCACGACAATCAAAACCGCCAGGAGGGTTATCAGCGAGCCGAACCAGAAAGGCATGCCAGGATTCAGCGAGAAAAGCAAGCCTCCTGCGACAAAGGCGATGATGCCGCCTATGCCCGACATGATGTTGATGAGCGCGTTGGCTTCGGATCGCAGTGCCGAGGGAAAGAGGTCGGGCATGAGGGCGAAGAGAGGTGTACGCCACAGGGCCATGCAGAGGACCATTACCAGGGCTGCGCCGATAAGAAGGGCGAAGGGGCCTTTGATAAGCGCCAGCTGGCCGGAGAGTGAGGGCGGAATGAGGAGGGCTCCCACAGGGATGAGGGCAAAGGCGATGGCGGAGAGGGGAGCGAAGATCATGATGTAGGGGATCCTGCGGCCGAAGCGAGTGTGGGTGCGATCGCTGATGGGCCCCATGAGAGGCTGGAGAAAGAAGGCGGCGATGTTGTCGAAGGTCATGATGATGCCGGTGAGCGTCGCGGTAAGGCCGAAGCCGCGGACTGCGAGAGAGGTAGAGAAGCCAGGCGCGCCTGCCTGCAGAAAGATGGGCATGTAGGTGTTGTAGACCATCCACATGAGCTGTGCACCGAAGAGGCCGAAGCCGAGGGTAAGGGCGGTGCGGAATTGAGCGGAGTTCATCTTCTCTGCGACGGCTGGGGATGCAGCGGCGGCAGAGGGGGCAGAAGCGGCGGCTTTGGCGCTGGCGGCTGAGGGTTCCATGGGGCCTCCTTTTTTCTTTCAATAAGTAAATAATTATTCGATGCAGGAGGCCGCTGTCAACCGGCAATTCGAACAAATTCAGCGGAGTAATGTGTGCTGGCGGACTTCCTCGGCTTTGGCCTCGCCAAGAAGAGCTTCGATGAGCGCTATGGCGAATGCACCTGCAGTGCCGGGGCCGGCTGAGGTGATGATGGTGCCGTCGGTAACCACGGGGTCTTTCTGATAATGCCCTCCCTGCACCATGGTTTCGGTGCCGGGGTAGCCAGTAAAGTTTCTGCCTTTCAGCAGATGGCAGGATCCGTCGAGGACATAGGCGGGTGAGGCGCAGATGGCGGCCACGACCTTGCCTTTGGCCTGGTGGCGGAGAATGCAGGCTCTGACCTTTTCGCTTTCTGCAAGATAGCGAGCGCCAGGCATGCCGCCCGGGCAAATGACGGCGTCGTAGTCTGCATCGAGTGCTTCAGGGCCGGCATCCGCGATTACGGTGATGCCATGGGAGCCCTTTACGGTCTTGCCCCCGATGCTGGCAAGGGTAACTTCGATACCCGCACGTCGCAGGTAATCAGCAGGGGTGAGGGCTTCGACTTCCTCAAATCCATCGGCGAGAAAAATGCATGCTCGTTTCATTGCGATCTTCCTCCTTCATTTAATAATATCCTCAAGAAACGGCAGGGGCGCTGAAGCTGCGCTCCTTTCGAAACACCGCAGGAAAAGGTTATTACATACACCGGCGCGCCTGTCAGCCAGCAATCACTCAACACCAGCCGTGCATGACCAGCCCCTATTTTCAGGCAAGCCCTCCCAGCAGTGCACCTACGATATAGGCTGCAACAGCAGCGACACCTCCTACCAGCAGAGTTTCCAAGCCCGACTTGAGCCAGCTCGTCCCCGTAATTGTCGTTTTGAGCGCTCCGAGTCCGAAGAGCGTAGCACCGGTCAGGATGCAGGCGAGCGCAAAGCGGATGGGAGCGAGGCTTGGGATAAAGAGGGCAAGGACATAGGCCGCAATGGGTATGAAGCCGAACAGGGCGAAGGAAATGAAGGTAGCCAGAGCATTCGCCAGCGGAGACTCGTCCGAGGGTATGATGCCAAGTTCCTCGACCATCATGGTGTCGATCCATGCCTTTTCGTCTTTGGCAATGATGTCGACAACAGCGGCGGCGTCCTCGGACGACATGCCGCGGTTCATGTAGATTTCCCGGAGTTCCTGCTTTTCGCCTTCGGGGTAGTGCTGGACTTCCCATGCTTCGCGGGCGCGCTCTGCAGCTTCATACTCGCGCTCGCTCTTTGAAGAGAGATAGTCTCCGATGGACATGGAAAGACCGTCGGCAATCAGGTTCGCGAGTCCGATGATGAGCACGACGCCTGGGGACAGAGCTGCTCCGGCGACACCGGCAACGGCGGCGAAGGTTGTTATGGTGCCGTCGAGGCCTCCATAGACGATGCTCTTCACATATTTCCCGCTGCTCGTGGTGTGCTTTTCTTCGGCACTTATTCTGGACTGGGGAGAGTGGGCGCGACGGGCGGCTTCGGGGTCCTTGCGCTTCCATGCTTCCCGTGCTTCATCGAGTCTTCGTGTCAGCATAGTGGGCTCCTGCTTGTATTGTAGCGGACTGGGGACAGAGCTGAAAGATGGGATGAGGTGGCAGTGTCCAGATGGGGATAGAGCTCGATGCTTGGGACAGAGCTGAAACCGGGGACAGAGCTCATGCGGGCGATGCCGGGGGACAGAGCTGAAACCGGGGACAGAGCTCATGCAGGCGATGCCGGGGGACAGAGCTGAAACCGGGGACAGAGCTCATGCAGGCGATGCCGGGGGACAGAGCTCGATGCCAGCAATACCGGCAAAAAAGGCCGCCCCTGATGAGGCGGCCTTAAGTGCTCTGAATTCTGCGGCATTGGGCCTGCCAGTTCAGCTCCGTGAGCTGGCGCGGCGGCCGTACATGCTTCAGCCTCGCACGTTGTAGAAAACTTTCCTGCCCCAGTATTCAGCAATGCCTTCCATCTCGTCTTCGATGCGCATGAGCTGGTTATACTTGGCGATGCGATCGGTGCGGGACATGGAGCCGGTTTTGATCTGGCCGGTTTCGAGACCCACGACGAGATCGGCGATGAAGGTATCTTCGGTTTCGCCGGAGCGGTGGGAGACGACAGCGGTGTAGCCAGCACGCTTGGCCATGTTGATGGTTTCGATCGTTTCGGTTACGGTGCCAATCTGGTTGAGTTTGATGAGGATGGAGTTGCAGGCACCCATCTCGATGCCCTTGGCGAGGCGCTTGGTATTGGTCACGAAGAAGTCGTCACCAACAATCTGAATCTTTTTGCCGAGGGCTCTGGTAAACTTGACGTAGCCATCCCAGTCGTTCTGGTCGAGGCCGTCTTCGATGGAGACGATGGGGTAGTTTTCAACCCAGCGAGTATAGAGCGCGATCATGTCATCAGCGCTGAAGAGTTTGTCGGGGTTGGATTTCCAGAAGCGATAGCCTTTGCCGCCGCCTTCTTCGAAGAGTTCGCTGGCTGCGGGGTCGAGCGCGATGGCAATCTGCTCGCCTGGTTTGTAGCCTGCTTTTTCGATGGCGCGCATGATGTAGTCGAGAGCCTGTTCGTTCTCGATATTGGGGGCAAAGCCGCCTTCGTCGCCGACAGCGGTGTTGTGACCTTCGGCTTTGAGGATGGACTTGAGGGCATGGAAGACTTCGGCATTCATGCGGACAGCTTCACGGAAGGATTCGGCGCCGAGGGGCATGATCATGAATTCCTGGAAGTCGACCTTGTTGTCGGCGTGTTTGCCGCCATTGATGATGTTAGACATGGGAACGGGCAGAAGGGTGGTGTGGGCTCCGCCGAGGTACTTGTAGAGGGGCAGGCCGAGGTATTCGGCGGCAGCGCGGGCGACGGCCATGGAGACACCGAGGATGGCGTTGGCGCCGAGTTTGCCCTTGTTTTCGGTACCGTCGAGTTCGATGAGGGTGCGGTCGATGTCGACCTGCTCGAGGGCGTCGAGGCCGCAGATTTCGCCTGCGATGGTGGTGTTGACGTTTTCAACAGCGGTGAGAACGCCTTTGCCGAGATAGCGTTTCTTGTCTCCGTCGCGGAGTTCAACTGCTTCATATTCGCCGGTCGATGCACCAGACGGAACGGCGGCGCGGCCGAGGGTGCCATCTTCGAGAACGACATCGACTTCGATGGTCGGGTTGCCCCGGGAATCGAGAATTTCACGAGCTTCTACGTATTCAATGATGCTCATGGGGATCTCCTTTGGAAATAGATATGCAATGAACGATACTGATATTGGCTTGGAAGGTCAAGACTTAGTGTTTGGCCGATTGCAGCGGGAAGGCCGGGGCTAGAGGCAGAGCGTGATACAGGGCGGGGCGTGAAACAGGCCGGGGCACAAGGCAGGCCGGGGCGCCAGGCAGAGCGCGATACAGGGCGGGGCGTGAAACATGCCGGGGCGCAAGGCAGGGTGGGATGCAGGGCTGGGCCATCAGCTGTGCGCGCTCAGCCGGCTCAGGTCGCCCACCGTTTCGAGGCAGGCAGCAGTGGTGGTATCTCTGAACACGAGCTCTGTCCCCAGGCCGCTCGCTGCCAGGATGCTCGCCCAATCTTGTTCAGCATGGATCTCGCAAAGACTTTTAAAAAGGCGCCTGTCTTTCAGTATGGCGCGTGAAGGGACAGATGATGGAAGGGCAAGCAGTTCGACTTCTACTGCAGTGCCGGCACTCTCAAGAATCTTGGTCTGCATGGAGCCATGGTAGGGGGCGCTGAGAGGTACAGCTCTGTCCCTGTGTGCGCTGATGCGCAGGATATGCCTGCCGCGATGCAGAACTGCCAGAACCTTTCTTTCGTCGGCATGGAGGCTCAGGATCGATGAGCCATTGTATTTTGCAAAGAGGTGGAATTCGGCACGCTTGTCTCCAAGCCAGAGCCCGCCGATATGGCCGGGGAAGGTTGAGCCGAGCCAGGGTATGGTTGCAATGCTGAGGAATATGCTCGCGCCGGGATTTTGGGCGAATCGATTGCCCTGGAGCCAGAGGTAGTCCGAGGGAAAGGACGATCCCCAGTCTTTTTCAATGTAGCCTCTGCCGCCGGAAAACTCATAGGTCCTGCCCGTGACATTGTCGGCAATTTTTCCTTCCAGACGGTGATCGAAGCTGAGCACAGCATGGCTGCATTCCATGAAGGGGACAAAGCTGTACCAGCCCATGGCATTGGGCGCAAGAAAACCTCTGGACCAGGGACGGAGCTGGCTGAAGCGGACCTCGCCAGCTAGTTTCCAGGGAAGGCCCTGGTCATCGGTCGCATCGATATTGAGTGAAATGCCCCGGGAAGAAAAACGGCTGCCCGCTATCTCGATGTCCAGCGTTTCGCGTGAAGCTCTGTACGCCTCGGCTGGGTACCGTATAAAGGCGCTCTTTTCGCGCAAGGTATCGTAGACCTGAATGAAGGCATGATCCTCGGAAGAATTCTTTCCTTTAAAATAGCCCGAAATGATGGCGAGCATTTCGCCCCGGGAAGTCACCATCTTGCAGTACCAGCCTTCGAAGAAGGGCCTTTTCGATGTTCCGTCGTGGGAGAGTTCAGGATGAAAGAGCGTTCTCAGACTCATGAACGGCCTCCTCTACAGCAGGCAGGCTTTCTATGAACTTGCGGCCAGACGCGAGTCCGGCGGAAGGTCGTCGATGTTCCAGGGCAAGCTGACTGGCTCAATGAAATGCCGGGCTTCGGCCTCGTTCACAAACCAATGAAGCAGGGCAAGCGCCTTGTTGGAGGCTGATTCCAGCACTCGTTCCCTGGCGATGGCTGGCTGCTGAAGGGAAGAAACGAAATAGAGCAGAATACCATCGGGTAAAGGTGCTGCCAGAAATCCTGCCCTTACTGCGTCCGCCGGCAGAAGAGGAATGGAAAGCATCGAAAGAGGGGTGACATTCCGATTGCGCATGACAACAGCACTGCGATTGGTTTCTATGGTGATTTCCAGCACAATCCCATCGAAGGTCTGGTCCTTCTGGTACACAAAGGAACGAGGCGGCAGAGTGAGCAGATCCTGCAGGGTTCTGGGGTCCTCGATTTTCTTTCGCTCTTTTGGATCGGAGATGCGGTAACTCGCTGCATAGAGAGTCCGCATGCGCGAACGGCTGGCAGACCAGTAGGAAATTCCCTGCAGAGATGAAAACTGATTGAAGAGCAGGGCAAGCTCCTCAACCGTCGGCTTTCGGCCGGATGCCCCCGTACTTCCCCCTGCACTTGCCCCCGCTGGTGGCTTGCGAGAATACGGCAGAAAGACGATCGCTTCGATCAGCAAGGGGGTTGAGGCTTGAGACGCAACATGCTGAATGATGGCATCTCTGCCTTCCAGCGCCGGGACAAGCTTCAAGCCGCGGCCATAGCGCTCGGAGAAGACGAATGGGAAAGAGCCTGGGCCGAAATCGACACCCTGCGGCAGAAGCGCGCGCGTTTCCGGGGAAAGCTCATGAGAAAGCAGAGTATATGGCTGGCTTGTACCGGATTTCGATGCAGGCGAACCGGCCTGGCCTGCAGCATCTGCGGCACCTGCAGGGCAAGGCACACATGCGAACAACCACAGGGCTGCCAGCATGAGCGCTAGGCCTGCCATTTGATAGTGCGCTTGATGTATTCCGGCTAGTTCACCAAACGGCTTATTCGAGCCTGAGTTCCTCATAGATCCTCTGAAGGTCATCAGGCGAGAAATAGTGAATTTTGATAGTGCCGCTTTCCTGCGTACCCGTGATCTCCACTTTGGTTCCGAACCGCGTGATAAGCTTTTCCCTGAGCGCTCTCAATTCTGGATCTTCAGGCTCCGTTCCGGTACCCGCTTCCATGGAGCCTGCGCTTTTTTTCTTCTTGCTAACGGAAGCAGGCCCTCCAGTGAGCTTCTGCACACGCGCTTCGGATTCCCTGACTGAAAGATTTTCTTCCAGAATGGATCGATACAGCATATCCTGAACCTGCGGGTCTTCTATCGCCAGAAGGGCCCGGGCATGGCCCGCCGTGATCTTTCCGGTCTTGAGGGCTTCCTGCATCGCTTCGGGAAGCTTGAGGAGCCTGACGGCATTGGCCACGGCAGCCCGGCTTTTTCCAACCATTTCCGCCACATGTTCCTGCGTTGCGCCGGTCATTTCCATCAGCCTTTGATAGGCACGTGCTTCTTCGATCGGGTCGAGATCCTCCCGCTGGATGTTTTCCACTAGAGAGAGCTCGAGATGCGTGTCTTCCTGCGCTTTTCTCGTAATGACAGGTACTTCGGCAAGTCCTGCCAGCTTCGCGGCCCTGTAGCGGCGTTCTCCGGCGATGATCACATAGTGGCCGGGCATGCTTTCGTAAACCAGCAGCGGCTGCAAAAGTCCATGCCGCCGTATCGATTCTGCCAGTTCGTTCAGCGATTCCTGGGGGAATGACTTTCGCGGCTGATCGGGGTTTGGTTCGATCGATTCGATGGAAACGAGCCGTACTGCCGATTCGGGATATTCCTGCTCGGTTTGCTCGAAAAACTGCTGATGTTCAGGGATGAGGGCCCCGAGTCCCTTTCCAAGACCGAATTTAGCCACGGTTCAGTATCTCCTTTGTGACAGCTTCATAGCTCTTGGCGCCGATGCAGGTAGGATCGTACATGATGGCTGGCAGGCCATGGGATGGCGCCTCGGAGAGCCTGACATTACGGGGGATGATGGTCTTGAAGACCCTGTCCTTGAAATACTCGCTTACCTGGCGGACCACTTCCTGCGAGAGCCGGGTACGGGCGTCGAACATGGTGAGCAGGATTCCGCCGATCTTGAGATTCGGGTTGATGCTTTTCTGAACAAGTCCAATAGTCTGAATGATGAGCGAAAGCCCTTCCAGTGCGAAATATTCGCACTGCAGGGGAATGATCACTTCCGTCGCGGCAGCAAGACCGTTGAGGGTAAGGATCCCCAGCGAAGGCGGGCAGTCGATGAGGATGAACTCGTATTCATCCAGGACCGGCGCGATGGCTCTGCGCAGATAGTCGTTGCGATCGGGCTTGTCGACGAGTTCGATGGTGGCTCCGCTGAGATCTACCGAAGAGGGGGCGAGGAAGAGGCGCGGTACAGGCAGGGGCTGGATGACGCTCTTTATATCGGTAAGCCCCGATATTACGTGGTAGATGTTGTTGTGCGTCAGTTTTCCGCCGATGCCAGAAGTAAGGTTCCCCTGCGGGTCAAAATCGATGAGCAGGGTTTTCTTGTGGTGAAGTGCCAGCGTCGCGCCTATGTTGATCGCGCTGGTTGTCTTGCCGACACCGCCTTTTTGGTTCACAAATACGATTATCCGCGCCATTTCGCCTTCCAGGGTTGCAGAGCCGTATTTTAGCACATCGAAGGGGGTTCAGCTATAGCGAGCCAAGCCGCCGGGCGGGAGAACCCGGGAGAACAGCTATGGCGAGCCAAGCCGCCGTGCCGATTACTTGACCAGTCTGCAGCAAATCGCTAGCTTACGATGAAGAGAGGAGATAGACATGCTTTTTGAACAAGTCAAATCAGCGATCGAGAATGTGCGTCCGTCCCTGATGGCGGACGGTGGAGACATAGAGCTGGTGTCGGTAAGCGAAGACGGCGTGGTAAAAGTCCGGCTTACGGGCGCCTGCGGCTCATGCCCCTATTCGCTCATGACGCTCAAGCAGGGCGTCGAGGCGTATCTGAAGAAAGTCGTTCCCCAGGTCAAGGAAGTCCAGCAGGCCTGAGCTCAAGCCTGGGAGCAATCCTGAGCATTTGATTGGCATGAAAGACCCGGACGATCTTCATAGTGCAAAGAAAAAGCTGCCCCCGCATTTGCGGGAGCAGCTTTTTTTATCCCCATAATCAGCTGTTCTGTTTGGCATGCTCTTCTTCGGGGTACCAGAGGACCGTGTTGAATCGAATGTAACAGCGCTCACCCTCGCGCGGGGAAGCAGCCTTTACATGCTTCTGGACCCTCAGCTCGGCATTTCCTACCCTGAGCTTCATGTCGATGATATCGCCCAGATATGTGCGCCTGATTACCAGTGCCGGCACGGCGGGCTTGCTTGCCGATGATCCCTCCTCCGCTTCGGACTGCGGCACGAACGAAATGTCCGAAGGCCGGCAGGCAAGCACTGCGCGGGGACCCAGATCTCCCGGTGCCCCGCGAGCGGCGATGCAGTTGGTACCATCGATAATCGCGGCACCTTCTCTGATGCTGACCGGAATGAAATTCGAAAGCCCTATGAATGAAAACACGAAGCGATTCGCGGGCTTGTGGTAAATCTCAAGCGGCTTGCCGACCTGCTGAACCACGCCATTGTTCATGACGAGCATCCTGTCGGACAGGGCCATGGCTTCCGCCTGGTCGTGCGTAACATAGATGATCGTGAATCCGAATTTCTTCTGAAGGGCCTTGATTTCGAAGCGCATTTCCTCGCGGAGCTTGGCATCGAGGTTCGAGAGCGGCTCGTCGAGCAGCATGACCTTGGGATTGATGGCGATAGCACGCGCAAGCGCAATGCGCTGCTGCTCGCCTCCGGAAAGCCTGCCGGGATAGCTGTCCTGGATCTTGAGCAGGTTGGTACTTGTCAGCGCCATTTTGACGCGCTCGTCGATTTCGTGTTTCGGCCTGTGCCGTATCCTGAGCGGGAAGGCTACATTTTCGCGCACGGTAAGGTGCGGCCACACAGCAAAGGCCTGGAAGACCATTCCGAAATCCCTCTTTTCCGGCGGAAGGTAGAATTTATTGTAGCTCGAAGAATAGACCGAACCTTCTACCTTCAGTTCGCCTTCATCGAGGTCTTCGAAACCAGCGATCATTCGCAGGGTCGTCGTCTTGCCACAGCCCGAAGGCCCCAGGAACGAAAAGCATTCGCCCTTTTCAACACTGAGATTGAGGCGGTTTACCGCCGTCACCTCGCCAAAGCGCTTGGTTACATCGATCAGTTCAAGCTGGGACATTCTTGATCTCCTCTACCTTTGCGGCACGCTGCTCGAGCTTTGCAAGAAATTTTCTGATCGTGGTTTCGCCGACAAAGATGATGATGAGCGCGATGCTCGCCAGAGCTGCCGCCTTTACCGTCTCGCCATCCTCGTTCAGCGTATAGATGGCGACACCGATGGTTCTCGTTGTCGGACCATACAGGAGTACCGAGGTAGTCAGCTCGCGGAGGGCCGGCAGGAAAATGAGAAAGAAGGCGCTGACCATGCCCGGCCGGATGAGGGGCAGAACAATGTCCTTGAGACTCTGCCAGTGAGTAGCTCCGCAGGCTCTTCCGGCCTCTTCAAGCGAGTCGGACACCTGCGAGAGGGATGCCGAGCTCGATTTGATCGCAAAGGCCATGTAACGGGCAATATAGGCGACGAAGATGATCCATGGGGTGTTGTACAGATTGATGCCGAATCTTCCGCTCCAGGTGAGAATCACGCCGAGCGCGATAACGGTTCCGGGCAGGGAGAATGGCAGAACGCCGAGGAACTGAAGAATGAATTTTCCGCGGAATTTCATCTTCACGATGACATAGGAAATCATGGTGCCGGCGAGCATGGTCACAAACGCTGCTCCTACTGAGAGATAGATTGAGTTCCAGATGGCATCCTTGGTGATTTTCCATTGGAAAATCTTGAGATAGTTGTCCATCGTCATGTATTTGAGCTGGAAGGGGAGGCCATAGGTTTTCAATCCGCCAACGAGGAAGATGGTGATGGTCGGCAGAATGACCGTAATACCAATGTAGATGATGCTGATGGCAAGGAGGGGGTATTTGAGCCCGCGCAGTTTCAGCACCACCGGCCGCATGCTCTTGCCTGCAATAACCTGGTACTGCCCTTTCTTGAGCAGCATATCCTGCAGTTTGAGGATCAGCGCTGCAGAGATGACCAGGATTGTCGAAAGAATGGTTCCGACTCTGATTGCGCCGAACGAACCGCCCGAAGAATAGATCCGTTCGTAGATTTTGGTCGGAATATTGAATATTCCCTTTTCCGTACCGAGAATTGCCGGAACGCCGAAATGCGAGAGCGAGTAGAGCGCAACAAGGAGGGCGCCGGCCAGAATGCTCGGCATGACGAGCGGCAGAGTGATCTTGCGGGTAATAGTGAACAGGTCTGCGCCCGAAATCCGTGCGGATTCCTCCAGTGTCGGATCCATGCGCTCAAGCGCACCGGCCACCTGCAGAAAAACGAAGGGGAAGAGGTACATGCTCTCGATGGCGATGATGCCCCCCAGGCTCATGATATCGAAAGGCGCACGTTCGAGTCCGAAGATCGCCATGAGAAGCTTGTTGATGTATCCCGATCGCGGCGACAGCAGTACCTTCCATGCGAGCGCTCCAATGAACGAAGGGAGCATGAAGGGTACGAGGAAGAGCGCCTTCATGGTGTTCTTGAAGGGCAGATCGGTGCGGGCGACGAGCCAGGCAAAGAAGGTTCCCATGACGGTCGAGACGACGGTGGTTCCCGCAGCGATGACCAGAGAGTTCAGCAATGCCTGATAGGTGTCGGGGTCGGAGAGAATCTTGGCAACACCGGCAATATTGAATCTTCCATTCTCGAAAAAGGCGGTAATGAGGATGAGCAGTACGGGAACGGCGACAATGACCACCAGTATGAGAATGGAAAACAGTAGAACGATTTTGGAAACATCGAGCTTTTTCTTTTCTGCTAGCGTAGTGGTCATGCGCATGCCTCCCCTTTCTGGTTGAACCATTGTGGAGCCGCGACAGCTATGAAAACTTCGCTGCCTTCCTCAATGATGAGATCCTGGTCGAGCGCGTCTTCGGTGAGCATCTGTGCCCGGATCTGCAATCCTCTGCAGTCGAAAAGGTAGTCTACGATTGGCCCGAGAAGTGTCACCCGCACAGCATGGACCTGCAGGGTATTGCTGGAATCCTGTCTGGAAATCTGCACATCCATGGGGCGGAAGCCGAGCCATCCCTGCTGACCTTCGAGTGAAGACGGCGGTATCAGGGGAAGGCTGACAGGGCCTGCAGCAGTGTTCACTGCCGACTTGCCGGAGGAAACCTGGACAGGGATCATGTTCGAAATTCCCAGGAATTTGAACACGAAGTCATCTGCAGGTTTTGTATAGACTTCTTCAGGAGTCCCTATCTGATGGATACGGCCGGACCCATCCATCACCGCGAGGCGGTCGGAAATGGCCATGGCGACTTCCTGATCGTGGGTTACATACAGAATGGTGGCGCCTGTCGCTTTCTGGATTTCCTTGATTTCGAAGCGCATTTCTTCGCGCAGGTTCGCGTCGAGATTGGTCAGCGGTTCATCGAGGAGAAGAATTTCCGGTTTCATGACCAGCGCACGGGCAAGGGCGACGCGCTGCTGCTGGCCTCCGGAAAGCTGATAGGGAAAGCGCTGTTCCAGGCCTTTGAGGTTGACCAGCGCGATCGCTTCGCGGACTCTGCTGTTCAGTTCGGATTTCGGTACCCCTGCAAGCTCCAGGGGATAGGCGATGTTGCCAAAGACTGTCTTGTGGGGCCATACGGCATAGTCCTGAAACACAACACCGATATGTCGATCTTCAGGCGGAATGAAGAAGCCGGCATCAGCAACTTTTTTCGTGCCGATGCGAACCTCTCCCTTGTCAGGTGCTTCGAAGCCGGCTATGAGGCGGAGAATGATGGTCTTGCCGCAACCCGACGGGCCAATGATGGTAAAGCATTCGCCGCTTCGGATTTCCAGACTCAATCGGTCGAGGACTACATGGCTGCCGAATGCTTTTGTAACTTCATGCAACGTGAGATCGGCCACTGATTGCTCCTTTTATGCATCCTGCCAGCCCGTCCCCCTGTCAGGGGTTGGCGTACCCAAGGTTCAGAGCAGCGGGGACGGGGCAGGCTGACATGTTCCGAGTTTTACTTGCTCTGCATGATGGCGGTAAATTTGTCGATGATAGACTGCTTTTCGTCCATGAGCTTGAGATAGTCGATCTTCATGGAGCGCTTGACCGCTTCTTCAGGCTGAACAAGTCCTACTCCCTCGACGATTGGAACATCGCGGCGGATAGGCAGGGTATAGTTCTGCGCGATGATCGTCTGGCCTTCCTTGGAAAGAAGGAAGTCGACAAATTTCTGAGCAGCTGAGAGGTTGGGAGTACCTTTGAAAATGGCGACGGGGCTAGGGATGACGAGCATTTCCTTTGGATAGGCAAAGCCGAGAGGTGCGCCGAGCTTGATCTTGTCGATGGTGATATAGTCTACGCCAATGCAGGCGACAAGGTCACTCGCGGCGGTATCGTCGACAACCTGACCTGAGCCCTGTCCCATCTTGGCCCCATTTGCCCGCAGTTTCTGGATAAAATCCCATCCAAGATTGTTCACGATCATGCCCACCGAAACCATCGAGGTGCCGGAAAGCGCCGGATTGGCGATGGCAAAGCCGTTCTTATAGGCGGGGCCAAGCAGATCGGCCCATTCTTTTGGCGGGGTCTTGATCTTGTTGGTGTTGTAGGTAATGCCAAGGGTCCCCAGACGGGCAGGAGTAAACTCGAAGTCCGGATCATTGATCGGGCTGACGACGTACTTTGCCTCCGGCGATTCGTATTTCTGTAAAATGCCTTCCTTTTTCATCGCATAGAAGTCGGGTACTTCGCTGGTCCAGATCACGTCGACGACCAGTTTGCCCGACTGGCGTTCTGCAGCGATCTTCGCCATGATCTTGCCGGCGCCGGCTGAATAGTAATCCATGGAGATGTTGGGGTTTTTCTTTTCGAATGCTGCCTTGAGATCGCCAATCAGGGTTTCCTTCATCGAGGTGTACACCATCAGTTTTTCTTTTTTCTGCGCAAAGACGGGGGTTGCCAGAGCTGCGATGAGCAGCAGGGCACATACGAGCTTTCTGAACATGGGAAGCCTCCTCAGATGTGAATGGAATTGCCGATGCACGGTTCGTGCATGCTGAATGGAAGTTTCAGGCTTGTTTTCGAAGGGCGCAATAAGTACTTTCGTACTTGTTGGGCACAATCTTGATGAGCTGCGGCGTCAGGATGCAGGTGAGGCCATGCCGGCGCGGATGGCGAAGCGCGTTGCACCAACTCGGTCCTGTACGCCAAGCTTTCGGTAAAGGGCGTAGAGATAATTCTTTACTGTCTGTTCTCTGAGACCGAGTTCGAAGGCGATTTCCTTGTTGCTTTTTCCAAGCGCCAGGCGGGAGAGAATTGCCCGCTCTCTTGAAGTCAGATTGCGCAGAATCTGCATTTCGGCTTCGGTCAGCGGCATTTGCTGTATGCCGGCATCGGTTCCCTCAATCGTCGATTTGGACAGAAGCCTGCGCTTTCGAATGCTCCACTGCACTGTCAGGCCGGCAAGCACGAGCAATAGCGGGCTAAGATATTCAAACACGCTGGAGTTTTCCCATGCATGTGGCAGGACTGTGCAGAGCCACCAGCCATGCTCGGGCAGCAGTTGATAGAGCACGAGGTATTTTCTCGAAGGGCGGCCGAGGATGGATTGGGTGGAATAGTAGCGTCCCTGCTCTCTTTCTGGATCGAAGCCTTTTTCGGGAAAGCCAGGTACCAGCGCCGAAGCTGGAAGCCCTATGAGACCTGCTCCTATGCCGCTCAAGATCAAACCATGGTCGTCGATCAGAACAGTCAGATCGGATTTTGGAAGGCTGTTGCTGTCCTCCCAGTAATTGCCTGCAACGGCTCGCGAAAGCCTTTCCGGATTGAGAAGGAGCACCAGGAGGCCTATGCGGGCGCCCGAGGGAACGAATTTTACAATCCTCGCACAGGTTAGAAGCGGGGGATGCGAAGGTTCTGTCTCAGCATTCGTCCTGGGCAGAGATACCGGCATCCAGAGGGGACGTCCGTCGGCTTCTTGCGCTGGACCACCAACTGCCTGCCGCACGGTATTCCAGATGGATTTAGTAATCGAATCGGTCATGGTGAGGGGGCGTTTCTGGTTGTTGCGGAGATCGAAGAAGAGCGCTTCCTCGAGTTCGGGAGCGGTGGCGGCCATGCCTTCGAGAAATGAGGAAAATGGCATATTCCATTTCGATACGTCATAGGTTTCCGAAGACAATGAGTAATCGTACAGAAGCGCATTCAGGTCACGGTTAACGAAGAACTGATACGAAAGCGACTCGATCGCGGAGATAACGCCCTCGGCATAGCGGGCACGGTCTGCATTGATCCGGCTGGCATAGTCGGCTGTCTGCGAGCGCGGGAAGATTCCTGCAATATTGAATAGAAGAATCGTTGCTGCAGCAGCATAGAGTACTGCAGGGATCCAGCGGAATGGGGAGCGCAGTTTTTGTGCAGTCAAGGACAATAGGACAGGATCAGTATCCGGAACTGCAGCATTGACCATGGAACCGCCGTGTGCATCCATCGGCTTGCATTATACCACACCGAATCCCTTTGGATATTGGCCTGTCAGCGTGGCTCATCCCTGCAGATATCCCATTGCGGCGGAGATGCTCTGGGCGGCTTTCACGACATGGACGGCAACCTTGTGCGGAACCAGCTCAGGTCTTGCGGCGAGTATCCACGAGGTACTGATGGAGGAGATGATTTGTCCCCGGTAGTCGCGAATGGGGGCAGCGACGCAGTTGACACCCTCTTCGGCTTCTTCGTTGTCGTGAGTCCAGCCCCGTTTTCGGCTTCGATGGATGTCTTCGATGAGGGAATCGATGGATGTGTGGGTGTTGGGGCCGAAGCGTTCGAACTGAATACCTGAGAACAGGGCTCGGATCTCCTCGTCGTCCATGTCGAGCAGGAGGGCTTTACCCAGGGAAGTGCAGTACAGGGGCTTCTGCTGGCCAATGATTTCGTATTTTCGGAGGCTGGTGTACTGATCCTGCTTGTCGATGTAGATCATCATGGAGCCCTGGCGGCGCGCGAGGAAGACGATAGTGTTCAGGGTTGCGGCGAGTTCGCGCATGAAGGGCGCAGATTCGGTTTTGAGCTCGAGATTGTTCAGGTAATGGCTGGAAAGCTCGATGAGGCCAGGGCCGAGGCGGTAGCGGTTCGTGTCTTCGGTTTTGCGCACAAAGGCATGCTGCATGAGAACGGCGAGCAAGCGGAAGGTGGTGCTGCGCGGCAGTTCCACAAGTTCTGCGATGCGGGCCAGGCTGAGGCCATTGGGCTCGCGCGCAAGGATTTCGAGAATACGGAATGTGCGGTCGAGGGATTGAACCTTTATTTCAGCCATGGGCGCTCCCGGCCATGAAATGGCACAACATTTTCATAGTATACTCTTGACAACTGGAAAAGACAAGTTAGAATATGGAATAGTGTTCCATAATACAGAATCGCCATGTGGCGATTTGTTTTATGGCAATGATTCGGAACATTGTTCCATAATATGGAACAATTAAGGCGTTTTTATCAAATGCGAAGGAGGAATGTATGAAGAAAATCGTCATTCTGTTGATGGCCGGTTTTCTCGCCCTCAGTGCTGCCTATGGACAGGGAAGCGGGAGCTCCAAAGTTTACAAGATAAAGCTTGGGCATGCTTCATCGATTCAATCGACTCGCCACAAGGCGCTTCTTGTTTTCAAGAGCTATGTTGAAGAAAAATCAGGGGGAAGAATTGCCGTCGAGCTGTATCCCGGTGCGACTCTCGGGAATGAGTCCGATATGATCGAAGCAATGAAGATGGGGACGCTTGAAGCCTTCGTAGGCGGCGTATTCGATGCCCAGACCCAGAAGCTCAATTTGATTCTCATGCCTTTCTTTTTCAATTCACAGGCTGATCTCGTGAAAGTGGCAAAGAGCGATATCGGTAAAATGATCATGAAAGATGCGGAAAAGTATGGGATCAAGATGCTGGCTTTTGGTGATGGGGGATCACGGCATTTTACTAACAATATTCGTCCCATACGAACCCCTGCCGACATGAAAGGGCTCAAAATAAGAACCCCGCCAATAGAATCGATCATAAAATGCATGCAGGCGCTTGGAGCCAATCCGGTTTCCATTCCCTATGGAGATACCTACATGGCACTGAAAACCGGTGTAGCAGATGGTCAGGAGAATCCGCTGGCTAACATTGGCGACATGAAATTCTTCGAAGTTCAGAAATATTTGACGCTCATTGATTACCAGTTCCACCCAGAACCTTTCGATGTCAATCTGGCCTTCTGGAACAGCCTGCCGCCAGATCTTCAGAAAATTCTCGAAGAGGGAGCTTGGATCTATACCGACAAGCAGAACGAACTACGCCGCGACTTGAACGACTATTACTACAAGATGATTACCGACGCGGGAGTGCAGGTGTACAAACCGACAGAAGCAGAACGACAGCTTTTCATAAAAGCGTGCCAGCCGGTCTATGATTATTTTGTGGGCAAGGGTCTTTTCACTCAGGCTGATCTCGATGCGATGAGAAAAATAATCGCATCGAAATGATGTCGCTTGAGACACGGCTTTGCGCTCTTCAGGGGCGGCGGGCCGTGTCCCATGCGGGATAGATATCAGGGAAATGAAATGGATACTGCATATGCAGAATAACGTGGTTATCAGGGCGATTAACAGTCTACTGCATCTTCTGGACAGGGTATTGGCATTCGTTCTGGGAACTCTTGCCGGCATACTTGCATTGGGTGTAATAATTTCGGTCTTCTTGAGATATGTATTCGGGATTTCCTATGCATGGGCAGAAGAGCTTCTTGTAATGACATTCATTGCCACCACTTTTCTGGGAGCGGCGCTTGGGCTGCGCGAAAAAGAGCATATTGCCATCAGTCTCTTCGCCGGTGGCGGCGGCAAATGGAAAAAGATAAGGAACAGCCTTGCAATGATCGCTGTCATCATTGTCTGTGCCTTCATATTTCGTTACAGCCTTATTTGGATGTCCAAGGTCGGCAGCATTCCTTCTCCAGCGACGGGAATACAGTATTCCGTGTTCTATTCCCTTGTTCCGATATCATTTGGAATCAGCATTCTGTATGCATTGTCCAATATTCTCGCTGAATTTGCGCCTGTAGAAGCGGCGCGGACAAAGTCGCAGTTCGAGGAAGCAAGCCCGGCAAAACATGGAGAAGAGGAGCCATCATGAATCTTGCAGCAATGTTTGCCATGTTCTTCTTTCTCATTGTGCTCGGTGTTCCGATCGCGTATTCGATTGGAGGATCGGCAATTGTCTATTTAATTCTGAAAAACCCGGTTTTCCTTCTTACGATGCCGCAGAGAATATGGTCGGGGACCAACAGCTTCATTATTATCGCAATGCCGCTCTTCATGCTTGCCGGCGAGCTGATGAACAAGGGAGGGCTCACAAGGCGGCTTATCAACTTTTCGATGCTGCTTGTGAAGCCTTTTCGAGGCGGGCTGGGGGAGGTCAATGTAGTCGCAAGCATGATCTTCGGGGGAATTTCGGGATCTTCGGTAGCTGACACTTCTGCTCTTGGCAGCATTCTTATCCCCGCAATGGTAAAAGAAGGCTATCCCATCGGCTTTTCTGCTGGAATTACCGTTGCGTCCTCGACCATGGGAATGATTATTCCTCCCAGCATACCCATGCTCATGTATGCAATGGTTTCCGGTGCGTCGGTAGGAAAGCTTTTTCTTGCCGGCCTGATTCCGGGAATCATGGTTGGCGGGACGCAGCTTGTAATGACCTATATCATTTCCAGGAAGAATAATTATCATCCCATTCATGAAAAGTTCTCCGCAAGAGAAGCTGCGGGAAGGATAAAGGAAGGTCTGCCTGCAGTCTTGATGCCTGTTCTGATAATCCTTTCGGTTTCTACGGGGATCGCAACGGCGAGTGAATCAGCAGGCATAGCTGTTCTATATGCACTTATTCTGGGTTTTGTGCTGTACCGGGAACTGAAAGTCCGGCATATTTTCCCCGCACTTAAAAAAATTACGATCATGTCAAGTTCAATTATGATCATAGGCGGATTTTCAATGGTATTCAGCTGGATTCTCGCTGTGGAGCAGGTTCCTGCCATGATTGTGAATTTTCTTGTTTCTTCGCACATTTCGCCAGCTCTGGTATTTATTCTGCTCGATATTCTCATTTTGTTCCTGGGTACCTTTCTGGATGTCACACCCTGCATTCTGCTGGTCGCACCTATTCTGCTGCCGGTAATGCGGCAATTCGGGATGAATGAACTTCAGTTTGGAGCGGTTCTCATCGTGGGCCTCGCAATAGGCCTTGTAACTCCGCCTGTCGGGATGTGTCTCAATGTAGCGAATAAAATCTGCGGCCTGTCCATCGTCGATATTTTCAAGGAAGCGCTGCCTTTTATCATATGCAATGTGATTGTTCTGGTACTTGTGACCTTTGTTCCGCAGGTCAGCCTTTGGCTGCCATCTCTCCTGCGGTAAGAAAATCGATATCTTGATGGTAAAGAGGAGGAGAAATGCAGACACGCGAAGCAGTCAATTCGGCATTTGCGAAGACTCTGGATACGCAGGGGCTCAGAGAGCATTTTTTGATAGAAGAGGTTTTCATCTCTGGCGAAATGAGCATGGTCTATGCACACGCGGACCGAATGATCGCCGGCGGAATCTGTCCGAGCTCTGTCCCTCTGGCATTGCCCGCAAGCAGTTCGCTGGGGACTGATTTTTTTCTGGCGCGCAGGGAGATGGGTCTCATCAATATTGGAGGTGCCGGGAAAATCGAAATTGATGGAGCGGCATATCAGCTCGGGCCGCGGGACGGCTTCTATATCGGAATGGGGGCCAGAGATGTGCGATTCTCGAGTCTGAACTCCGAGCGGCCGGCAAAGTTCTACTTCAACAGTGCTCCTGCACACCGGATCTGTCCGACACGCCTGATCACTTTCGACGAGGCGAAACATGTTGAGATGGGAAGCGATGCAGAGTGCAACCGCCGGACTATTCATCAGTATATACATCCTGCGGTGCTCGAGACCTGTCAGTTGGTCATGGGCATGACCATGATTCATGAGGGTTCGGTATGGAACACGATGCCGGTGCATACCCATGAACGGCGCATGGAAATCTACTTCTATTTTGACATGCCTGAAGACAGGGTTGTGTTCCATTTCATGGGAAAGCCGGACGAGACGCGGCATCTGGTGGTGCGGAACGAACAGGCGGTCATCAGTCCGAGCTGGTCGATCCATTCGGGGGTCGGTACGGGGAGCTATGCCTTCATCTGGGGAATGGCCGGAGAAAACCAAACCTTTATGGATATGGACAATGTGCCCATGTCTGCGCTGCGCTGACAGGGGGTGACGGGGGATGACGGGGGATGACGGGGGATGACGGGGGATGACGGGGGATGACGGGGGATGACGGGGGCCGGGCAACACTGCCATGCCCGCGCTGCCGTGCCAGCCACGGATGACTGGGGCCGGGCAACACTGCCATGCCCGCGCTGCCGTGCCAGCCACGGATGACTGGCGCAGGCAATCAAATCTTAAGAGCAATAATTTGAGTACGAGGGAGGTTTTCATGATTCTCGATACATTCAGACTTGATGGGAAGGTAGCTATCGTAACCGGAAGTTCCACTGGATTGGGACAGGGAATGTGCATCGGGCTTGCGGAAGCAGGAGCAGACATCGTGGGGGTGGACTATGTCGCCTCCGGGGAGACGGCACAAGAGATCGAAAAGCGGGGCAGGCGGTTTCTCGATATCGTTGCGGACCTTCGAACCATTGAGCCGATTCAGGTTATCGTCGATCGGGCAGTATCAGAATTTGGTCATATCGATATTCTAGTCAACAATGCAGGGATAATCCGGAGGGAAGACTCGCTGCAGTTTACCGAAAAGGACTGGGATGAGGTGATGGATCTCAACGCAAAGACTGTCTTCTTTTTCAGCCAGGCGGCGGCGAGGCAGTTTGTAGCGCAGGGGAAAGGGGGTAAGATTATCAATATCGCTTCGATGCTGTCGTTCCAGGGGGGAATCAGGGTGCCTTCCTATACGGCATCGAAGAGCGCGGTCATGGGGCTGACCCGCTTGCTGGCCAATGAATGGGCGAAATATCGTATCAATGTGAACGCGATTGCGCCCGGCTATATGGCAACAAACAATACTGCCCAGCTGAGGGCCGATCCGAAGCGTTCAGAGGAAATTCTGGGGCGGATTCCAGCAGGGCGCTGGGGAACGCCGGAGGATGTGCAGGGAGCGGTAGTTTTTCTCGCTTCGGATGCGAGCGAATATGTCAATGGCTATACGATTGCGGTAGATGGCGGCTGGCTGGCGCGCTGAGGGGTAAGGGAGGTGGCGAAGGCCGCAGGAGCCAGCATGGGCTGGTTGTGATGGCAGAGAGAGCGGGGAGCCGGGGGACCGGGAACCGGGGAACCGGGAACCGGGGGACCGGGAACCGGGGGACCGAGAACCGGGGGACCGAGAACCGGGGGACCGAGAACCGGGGGCGAAGGTTTGCATCGCTGCGCGGGCGGGCATATGCAACGCGCAGACAGGCATGTATGGTGGACATGAGCATAAGGCCGGCACTTATTTGCATCATATTAGGGAGGTTCGGAATGATCGTTACTACCATAGATGATTTGAAGCGGTATCGTGGGATGAGTCCGAGGCTGGACCGCGCGTTCGACTGGATTATGGAGGGAGTGTGGAAGGGGCTTGCCGATGGCAAACATGCGATCGAGGGGGAGGAGATATATGCCCTTGTACAGCGCTACGAAACCAGGGAGCTCTCTGCTGGAAAGCTTGAAGCACACCGGAAGTATATCGATATCCAGATGCTTGCAGGCGGAGAGGAGCTTATCCATGTGATGCCGGCGGGGGGCCTTGCAGTGATGGAGGCGTACAAGCCCGATATCGAATTTTTTTCGATGCCAGCTGGCGGACCGGTACATGCCGTTCATCTTAAGCCTGGAGCGGTGGCGGTGCTGTTCCCTGAGGATGCTCATATGCCGTGCCTGCGCTGTGGAAAGGAAGCGGCGCCGGTCACCAAGGTAGTCATCAAGGTAGCGGTGTAAGTGAATGCTGGTACTGCACTTTGGAACAAGCTGAAAAGGAGGCTGCGATGATCGATTTCAAAACGCTATTTTATGAGATGGCAATCATTCCGGTCATCAAGATCGAATCGCCGGACAAGGCGGATGGGCTGGCGAATGCGCTGAAGGCCGGCGGTCTATGCATTGCAGAAATCACGTTTCGTACCAGGGCGGCGCCTGCTGTCATTCAGCATATTGCCACACATCATCCAGATATTGTGGTGGGGGCTGGAACGGTTATGTCACGGGAAGATGTCGATGCAGCGCTTGATGCGGGAGCGGCGTTTATCGTATCGCCAGGGTTCAATCCTGCGATCTGTGAATACTGTCTTAAAAAGGGCGCTCCGGTGTTTCCGGGAGTTAATACGCCGTCGCTGATTGAGCAGGCGATGGGGCTGGGGCTTTCGATTCTCAAATTCTTTCCAGCTGAAGTTTCAGGAGGAACCAAGGCGCTCAAAGCCTTTGAATCTGTCTATCCCCAGGTTTCTTTTATCCCGACCGGCGGCGTTCAGGAAAGCAACATAAACGAATACCTGGCGTGCAGGAATGTGGTGGCGTGCGGCGGTTCATGGATTGTGCCAACAGAGCTCATCGAGGCAGGAAAGTTTGAGGGGATCGAAGCGCTTGTGCGCTCGGCCCGGAGAACGGTCATGGGATTTCTGCCCTTAGCAGTCTCGGCTGGTGTATCAGCCCCAAGCCAATTTGCGACGGTCGAGGTTCGCACCCCCTCTCTTGCCAGAACGCTTGCGTTGCTGCAAAGGCAGGGGGTTTTTGTGGTGCCGGTAGCAGCGCCGGCAGCGTTGGGGACAGAGCTAACCACAGCGTTGGGGACAGAGCTCACCACGCAGGCAATGTTGGGGACAGAGCTTGCATCGCTGGCATCGGCGGGGACAGAGCTCATGAAAGGCAAGACTGCGAAGGCGGTGGAAGTCATTCTGCCGGATTCGGGCGTGAGGATCCGGCTGGTGAGCTGAGATGGTGCAGCGGTGCATCATATGAAATGCAAGGAGCGGAATGATGGTGGTGACATTTGGTGAGATCATGCTCAGATTGAAGTCCCCTGGACAGGAGCGGCTTTTCCAGACCCCCCTTCTTGAAGCGACATTCGGCGGCAGCGAGGCCAATGTAGCGGTGGCACTGGCGCGGCTGGGGATGCTAGCGCGTTTCGTAACGTTGCTGCCGGACAATCAGATAGGGCGGGAGTGTCAGCGGGTGCTGCGAGCTCATGGAGTCGATGTGTCTTTCATCGGATTCAAGAAAGGAGGCAGGCTTGGCATCTATTTCTATGAAAATGGGGCTAACCAGAGAGCGAGCAATGTCATCTACGACCGGGCACATTCGGCGATTTCCGAAATCGAACCTGGCGATATCGACTGGGAAATGGTATTCAGAGGTGCAGAATGGTTTCATGTTTCGGGGATAACGCCTGCGCTCTCAGCAAAAGCGGCAGATGCGTGCCGCTATTCGATGCTGAAAGCCAGAGAGGCGGGGCTCAAGGTTTCGTTCGATTTGAATTTTAGGGCCAAGCTCTGGAAGTATGGTGCCGATGCCAGATCGGTGATGTGCGACTTGGCTCGGAACGCCGACATATTGATCGGAAATGAGGAAGATTACCAAAAATCGCTTGGTATCGAGGGGCCGTCGGGAGCGTCGAGAGGCGAAATCGATACAAACGGCTATGAGGCGATGTGCAAGCGGGCGTTGGATGCATTCCCTGGCGCTTCCATGGCTGCAGTAACATTGCGGCAGAGTTTTTCTGCAGACAGTAACGACTGGTCGGCAATGCTGGTGACACGGGGACAGAGCTTTGTGTCGCGTACCTACCGGATGAATGATATTGTCGACAGGGTAGGGGCGGGGGACAGTTTTGCCGCAGGGCTTATCTATGGGGTTCTCAGCTATGGGGACTTGCAGAAGGCGCTCGAATATGCGGTCGCTCTTTCGTGTCTCAAGCACACGATACCTGGCGATTTTGCGATTATCGAGCATGAAGAGGTGATTAAGCTTCTTGAGGGTGACGCGACGGGAAGGGTGCAGCGTTAGGAATGCAGATGGTGGAGGATCGACAACCGCTTATTGATCAGTCTGAATGCGGCCGGTCAGGGCGGACAATCATGCTTCTCTGCTCTTCGATGATTATTCCATGCTCTGCCAAACCATCAAGGCAGTTTGCGTATTATGCAGGAAGCGTTGCGGATGTGCATGCTGCGCTTCTGGATTCGGGCAGGCTGGCGATGAGAGCGGCAAAAGCACGGAATCTTCGAAAAGCCAAGCAATACCAATAAGGAAAGCGAAGCAAGGCTTTATCTGAATGGTATCTGGAAGGTAGCGGCATTTGAGGGATTCTTAGGCAAGTATCAATATTAAGGGAAGCTTTTTCTGGACATTTCTGCAGTGAACCGGTTATGCTTGACGATTTTGAAGGTTTTGTACCTCTATAACCGGCAACTGTCGAGTTTCTGCGTTATGGAAGGTTGATAGATAGAGATCAAAGCGGTGCATACAGCTTTGGCGTTTTGGGGACAGAGCTCGGATGATTTATCGCGGATGATTTATCGCTCTCCAGATTGCAGAAACGGGATCAGGGCAGAAGGATATCTGGAAGCAGATAGATTTCCCGGACATGCTCTACCAGGATGCCGCTCATGCCTTCATTCAATGCCGGTTCGATATCGATATCATAGCGGTCGCCGATTACAATACAGTCTTCCGGGCTCAGCCCTGTTTGTTTCAGTATAACCCGGAAGGGCTCGGGATCTGGTTTGGATGTGCGCGCGTCATCGAGGCCGACGATGATCGGAAACAAATCGCAAATACCCAGGGCGGCAAGGCTCGCTTTTCCTACGGAATGTGGATTGTTGGTCAACAGGGCCAGGCGGAATTCTGATGCAAGGCGCAAGAGCGACTGACGCAGTTCCTTATCAGGATTGAGCCATTCTCCGGGAACGATGGTCTCTTTTCTCCATTGTACGATGAGGGGCTCAGGAACGCTAAGCGCTCTAAATGCATGAGCGAGGCTTGTTTTCTTTCCAGCTTGCTGCTCCAGAATGGCTTTCTGGCGCCTTACGAGATCCTCAGCTTGGTTGAAAGATATATTTCTATATTCGGCAAGTTTTTGTATTTGAGTACTTTCCTGATGGCAAATGTATTCAGAATTATGATAGAGAGTGCCATCAAGATCGAAGATAAGGCATCCTGACCGGTTGGCTCGAGGACGGAGATACAGTTTCATTATCGATCAGCAGCTCCGTAAGGGATAATGTCATCTCCGTTGTTCGAAGCTCTGTCCCTCTGATTTCTCTGATTCTGCGCATCAATCGAGTTGGCTGAAGCATTCTGGCTGGAGGTCGACATCAGCTTGCGCTTGATGAGGCGCGCAACAACATCCCTGTTGTCAAGGAGGGAGCTCAGCGAACGGTTATGGTGCAGAAGGCTGATAATCTGGGCAAACAGGCCGGTCACATCGCTCTGGATATACCATTCCTTCTTCAGAAGATCGTTGTGATAAACTGCGTTGGTACCAATAATTCGATAGAATAAGCCTTCTTTGTAGGCAGCATCGAAATCGTCAATCGCAGATCCCGAGAAAAGAGGAAGGCTCACTGCACAGATGACTTTCGATGCACCCTGTTCCTTCAGGTATTTCATGGCTTTGATAAGCGTTCCTCCCGTTCCGATCATATCATCAGCCATGAAGACGATTTTATTCCGGATGTTTCCCAGGAGGCGGATTTCGCTGATGTTCGAATCAGCAGCATTTCGGCTTACTTTTGAATAGTCACGCTCTTTGTACAGCAAGGCGAGTGGTTTCTGCAGTGCATTCGCATAAAATTTATTGCGGTCCACTGCGCCGGTGTCGGGGGCAAGCACAACCATGTCTTCTTTTGCGATATCCACAATGGACATCAATTTATCGATGATCTGGAAGGATGCATGCAAGTTTTCGAGTCTCAGTCGGTCAAAAGCGTTCTCTATTTCTTTCGAGTGGATGTCCAAGGTGATGATTCTGTTAACGCCGAGGCTTTCCAGCATTTTGCCAATTCTGGCCGCGGTGAGTCCTTCTCTTCCTTTTTTCTTGTGTTGTCGAGAATAGGGGTATATTGGGAGAACAAGGTTGATTTCCGCTGCGCCAGCCTGCATTGCTGCATCGACAGCGACAAAGAGATTGAAAATATGATCGTTGACTGACAGGATTTTCTGAACGGTTCCATCATTGAATGAAACTGGCTGATGGTTCTCGATATCCTGGAAGATATAGATATCCCGCCCCCGGATCGATTCCAGAATTTCAGTCTTTATCTCTCCATTGGCGAACCAGGTGTGCCTGACATTGATCTTGAATCTGGGAGGGCGATAGTGATCTGTCGAGCCAGGAAGAAACAGCATGCCAGTGTTGCAATCATTTGCAAAATTTATTTTTCGTATGACAAGTTCAGGGGTAATGTGGTAGCGGCTTGCGATTGCCTGGGCTTTTCGTTCGAATCGCCGCTTGTAGATTCCAGCCAGTTTTTTGATCACCTGATTGGTGAACACTTCTGCTCCGGGACATGTGATAATGCCCAGATGGGTCGGGTCGGAGTAGCTCATGCAACGCCTTCCATAAAGAAAAGAAATATTGTTGAATGCAAATTGAAGCTTGGCTTTTCCCATTATAACCTGAATGAGACAATATGCATAGATTGGGATGAACAATTCTGCGCTCCATTGAGAGCGTTGGGTATATATCAACTAGAAGGAGCCGCTCTTGAATCTGTTTGATACGATGAAGAAGCTTCAGGACGAGGGACAGAGCTTTGCAGTTGTGAGTATTGTAGATACCGAGGGCTCGGTTCCGAGGAAAAGTGGTAAGCTGGTACTGACTGAAAAGGGACAGAGCTTTGGGAGTGTTGGTGGGGGATATCTAGAAAAAGAAGCCAAGAGTCTCGCTTCCCAGTGCATATTAAAAAACGCTAATACGCTTGCCTGGATAGAAAATCCTTCATCTGAAGCTGAAAAACTGCACACAATCAGAAGTACTGGCAAGATTCAGGTTTTTATCGAAGTATTCAAGCCCAAACCAAGACTGGTGATTATTGGTGCTGGTCATGTAGGATCTGCAATTGCAAAAGCCGCATCGTCGCTTGATTTCAATATTGAAATAATTGACAAACGGCCCGAGCTGGTGAATGAAGCTTGCTTCCCCATGGCTGCTACCATTTCTGTAGCTCCGCAGCTTGAAGAAGCTCTGTCCCCCCTGCAGGTAGATTCTTCAACCTATGTTGTGATCGCATATGAAGCGAACGATGAAAGACCTATTCGGTGTTTGCTCGATAAACCCTGGGCTTACTGCGGCATGCTGGGTTCCAGAAAGAAAATACTTTCTTTGTGGAGCAAGCTTGAAAACGAAGGATATCCCCGAAATCTGCTGGATCGAATACATGCGCCGATCGGAATAGACATTGGTGCAGAAACTCCGGAAGAAATTGCAATTTCCGTACTTGCTGAAATTCTTGCAGTAAAGAATGGGAAGACACCTCGTTTTATGAAAGATACTGTTCATTCTGGAGGCTAGCAGGGGGTATTCGAGGTAATTCGCTCAATAATATTGACTTGAGTCAATTCATATCTCAAAGGATTTATTGATGATACTGAAATCGGATCGCGATGCAAAGTATGTGCCACAGTATCTATAGTCTTCGACATTTGAAGTCAAGCCGGCTTTGATCGGATTATTGGTTATGTATTCGAATACCCGCAGGAATTGACGAATTGAATTTACCACGATGCTCTTGAATCTGTCCTGCCAAACATGACCGTGAATGTTCATTATTCTGTTGTATTGCATAGCAAAAACTGAAAGAATCCATTGCATGATTTTAGAAAGCGATTCGCCTTTTGCAGGTTTAATTAGAAAGTGAATGTGGTTCCCCATGATGCAAAAATTGGCGATTTCGAATCTGAAAGGTTGTCGAGCTCGCTTTTTTGCCCGTTTAACAATATCCAGAAAAAGCTCCTGAATCCTTTCATTCGAAAAGATACATTCGCCTCGATTGATTCTGGCAATGACATGATACCATGCTCCATCGACTAAATAGCGTGATCTCCGCATACATCATGGAAATCGCCTGGAATATGGCATGTCGATTCAATATTGGAGCAGCTATTTACTCAAATATGCGCGAATGCAATAATAGCAATCGCATTGTTCAATCCAACCATATAAGGATAACAAGGATGAAACGAACAGTACTGAGAATGCTGAAAGAATCGGAGCAAAGATTTGCTGATATCCCCTATGCTCTAAGAAAAACAGATAGCGGCTATGTGCCTACCACTTTCAAGGATGCTCGTCACAAAGCGCGTCAATTTGCAGCGTGGCTTGTTTCCAAAGGTATGGAGAAAGGGGACAGAGCTGCGATTATTGCCGAAGGATCCCCTGAATGGATCATTGCCGAGCTCGGGATTCTTTCTGCTGGATTGATTTCTGTACCGCTTTCGATCAAACTTCTGGCCGATGAGATTCCATTTCGGATACAACATTCCGAATCGAGGCTCATCTGCACTACACATAACCAGCTTGAAAAAGTAGTACGAGCGCTCTCTGTAATACCTGATCATGAAAAGATACTGATCGTCTATTTGGATGATGATGGCGAATGGGCTCGGAAAACGCTCGAGGCCAGCGAATTGTCAGGAAGATCGATAGTTCTTTTCAGTGAAGCCCTGTCTGAAGGGAGACGACTTCTCGATGTTCCTGACCTTAAAAATCGCCTCGATCAGATTGAAGGTTCCATCGAAGAAACTGATGTGGTGACGATATCCTACACTTCAGGGACGACCGGCAACCCCAAAGGCATCATGTTGACACATTTGAATTACTGGTCCAATTGCCACGATGCAGTCGATCTGTTTGATAACCCGATGTATTTTCGAACGCTTCTGATTCTCCCGGTAGACCACTCATTTGCTCATACAGTCGGGCTCTACACAGCGATGTTGTGCGGTATTTCTCTTTATTTTGTAGATTCGAGGGGCGGGGGAATCGCAACGCTCAGAAATATTCCTATCAATTTGAAAGAAAGCAATCCCATTTTCCTCCTGACTGTTCCTTCTTTGTCAGGCAATTTCATGAAGAAAATCATAGCTGCAGTTGAAGAGAAAGGTGGATTTGTCGAGAAGTTGTTTAAAAAAGGAATTGAGGCAGGAATCATCTGGAACGGAGACGGATATAACAAGCCGCCCTTTGGAGAAAGAGCGAAAGCCTTCTTTCCCTATTTTATTGCTAAAATATTGGTATTCAATAAAATAAAGAAAGCCTTGTTTGGGAACTCCATTCGGTTCTGTGTTGGTGGAGGAGCTTTGCTGGATATAAAACAGCAGAGATTTTTTGCCGCGCTTGGGGTGCCAGTATATCAGGGATATGGCCTTACTGAGGCAGCGCCGGTCATTTCATCAAATGTTCCAAGGATTCACAAGTTTGGTACCTCGGGCATCATTGCACCTTCGGTCGATTGCAAGATTATGTCCGATTCGGGGACAGAGCTGCCGCGGGGGACTGTTGGACAGATCACCATTACTGGCGAGAATGTAATGCTCGGTTATTATAAAAATCCCGAGGCTACTTCAGAAGCGCTGAGAGGCGGACGATTGTGGACAGGCGATCTTGGTTATATCGATGAAGATGGATTCTTGGTAGTTGTTGGACGGCAAAAGGCATTATTGATTTCCGAAGATGGCGAAAAGTACAGCCCTGAAGAGATCGAAGAATCCATAGGAATGGCCACGGATGTTTTCGATCAAATAATGGTCTGGTGCGATCATCGCAAATACGCTACTGCACTGGTTACCCTTGATGAGAGAAAAGTGAAGAACCTGATCGAGAGAAAATCGATATCCAATCCGGAAGAACTTCTGAAATCTCTTGTTGAGGAATTCTATCGCTTTAAGACCGATCCGAAGGCTAAAAAGGTACAATCAGTATGGATTCCAGCAGTCTTCCAAATTTTGGAAGAACCGTTCAGTGAGCAGAACGGGACGATAAATTCTACGATGAAATTGGTTCGACATAAAGCTGCACAGGTCTACCATGAGCTTCTCGAATATTCTTATACGAATGAAGGCTCGAAAGCTTTCAATGAAAAGAACCTGGCGGTTTTGAAAAAGCTCTATTTCAATCGCTAAACAGCAAAAGCATGATTTAAGCAGGGGGCAGAGATTCCAGCTACGCCTTGACATTGGCGACAATATGGAGCTCTGTCCCTCTATTTATCTTTTTCGATACACTCCACAAAGTCCGCTCATTGATGCTATAGTTTCTCCATGGAGAAAAAAATCGACTTCAACGATTGTCAGTTGCTGGCCAGTAAACTCGTTCGCTCTCCAAGCATAACTGGCACGCCTCAAGAAGCATCTTTTCCTGACATCCTCATAGCAATGCTGAGCGAGATTCCCTTTTTTCGACAAAACCCGGATCTTGTAAGCTCTGTCCCCATAGAAAGGGATATCAGAGGTCGGAGAAATGTATTGGCATTTGCGCCAGGTGAAGGGAATCGCTGTGTTGTGCTGTCGGGGCACTATGATGTAGTCGATACTAAGAATTACGGTGCTCTTGAGCCTTTTGCGTTTGATCCTGAGACTCTTGGGAAAAAAATGCTTCAATCTCTATCTCAGAAAGAGACTATTTCTTCTTCCGAAATGCTATTGAAAAAGGATCTTGAAACGGGAGCATTTCTGCCTGGCCGTGGCATGCTGGACATGAAAAGTGGGCTTGCTGCTGGCATCAGTGTGCTAGCTAGGTTTCTCGGTAATGAGAAACGAAAAGGCAATTTGCTCTTTCTCGCAGTACCCGATGAGGAAGGCTCTTCAGCAGGCATGAAGGCTGCGCGCCGAACCCTTAAGGATTTCGCAGCATCTCATAATATTTCATATCGGGCAGTCATCAATCTTGATGCAACGGTTGATTTTGGGGACGGAGCTGATGGGAAGGCTGTGTTTACAGGCTCGGTCAGCAAGCTCCTTCCCTTTGTGCTGTTTGTCGGTAAACCTTCTCATGCCGGCGCACCTTTCGAAGGAATCAATCCGCTGATACCTGCTTCGATATTTGTCAAGGAAATTGAATCGAACAACGAATGCATCAGAGCTCGGTTCCCCATCCCAGGCGAAGAACCAGCGCCTCCTTCTGTTCTCTATTTTAGAGAAATGCGCACAAGATACGATGTAACCACTCCTTCCGACGCGTTTTGTGCTGTCAATATCATTTCATTTGAGAAATATCCTGAGAAGATATTCGAACGGTTCAAGGATCTTGTTCGCCAGTCTCTCGTCAATGCTCTTTCGTTGGCAAAGGAAAGAGCATCGGCCTATGCCCGAAGACGCAATGAACATGTAATGGTCAATTTTTCTGCGGGAGATGTGGTGGATGTAAAAGAGATCGTCAAAAATGCTGAACATATATCGCCTGGAATTCTGGATCGATTGCGTCAGGCTGCTGAAAGCAAATTTCCTGACGATCCGGTTCAGCAGACTGCCATGATTGTTCATGAGCTAGTAGGGCTGGCTCCTCTTGAAGGCCTGAGTGCAGTTGTGGGTATTGCGCCCCCATTCTATGCGAAAGCAGAACTCGATGAAACGAGGGACAAAGATTTCCTGCTCTATCTGAAGGACGAAATCGATCGTTTCAACAAGGATTTTGGCGAGTCGATTAGAATTCGTCCGTTTTTCCCAGGGATATCGGACATGAGTTTCCTTGCACCAGCAGTAAATGAAGAATCGTTATCCTTTGTAAAAGAGGCTTCGATTGTCCTTCAACCTGATTTGGAGAAATATCTTGAAGATGCATTGGATGTGCCGGTTATCAACATTGGCCCGTGGGGAAGAGAGTATCATCAGGCTGGTGAAAGAGTGCACAGGCGATATGCATTTACCGTTTTGCCGGAATTTATAAGCAGGCTTTGCAATGGGTTGCTGGTCGATCATGAAAAGCTATGAGAGCGGTGAGTTGTGAGGCGCTCTATCCAATTGGAGGAGCAACACACAGAACACTGAAGATAATCGTTATCGATATCGGATTTTTACGAGCGGAGGTATCATGCCAATAGTTATTTCACTTGGCGGTTCGATCGTGGCTCCCGCAGAAGGACCCGACTTCCAGTTTCTCTTGAATTTCAGGAAGGTTTTGGTATCTGCTTTGGGAAAAAGCGGGGACAGAGCAATTCTGGTCATTGGAGGAGGCAGTCCAGCAAGAAAGTGGCAGAACGCCTATCGAGAGTTCCGCTTAGCGCTTCAACGCGAGTCTGCAAATGTCCAAGAAGCTTTGAGCGGGGACAGAGCTTTGTCTAAAGCAGCAGAAGAACCGGCTCAGCAAAAGGAGCTGCAGCAGGCTTTGGACCGGATCGGCATTGCTGCAACCAGATTGAACGCCCAGCTGGTTCGGGAGGCTTTTTCTGAGCTCTGTCCCCAAGATGTCGTCATGGATCCCACAGGAGATTTCGGATTCGAAGGAAAGATATTGGTTGCTTCTGGATGGAAACCAGGGTTTTCTACAGACTTCGATGCTGTCATCCTTGCTGAGCGGTTCGGTGCCGGACGGGTCATCAATCTTTCGAATGTTTCGCAGATATATGACGATGACCCGAGGAAGAACCCTTCGGCAAAGCCCTTGAAGAGCATTACCTATGATGCACTTTTGAAAATGACAGGCACAGAGTGGAATCCAGGTGCCAATGTGCCATTCGATCCGGTCGCTTTAATGAAAGCACAGGAAATCGGCCTTGAGATTGTTTTTGCTTCGGGGACAGAGCTCGACAATTTCATGGCTATTCTTGAGTCGAAGGAGTTTGTAGGTACCATTATTCATGGATAAAAATGCAAATCTCCATATATAGCGAAGTAGATGCTGAGCGATTGGTCAATTGCGGCTATTGCTGAGTATCATGACAGGAGGAGAAAATGGAACAGCTGGAAGAATTCTCCGAAAAGCCAAGCCAAGCAATTGAAGAGATGCGTAGCAGAGCGCTCGATGCAGCTACAAAGGCCTTTGCCAATAACAGGCTGTCTCTTGAACAATATGAATCAGTAGCCGCGAAAATCCAGAATGCTCTAACCACGACTCAAATCAAAGCGTCTGTGCAGGGCATAGATGGATTGGATGCATCCTCTCTCTTTCCGAACTCCAGAGAAGCTCTGTCCCCCGGGAAGCAAGGGAACCAGCAGTATGATCTCCAGGAAAAAGCGCCCGATTTCTATTTCTGCATCATGGGTGAGCGAAAAGTGGATTGCCGGGCTATGCGCAGCACGAATGCTGCGAGCATAACCGTCATGGGGTCTACGATTATCGACCTTAGAGGAGTCTCAATTCCTGCGGATGGATTGCACCTGGACATCATCGTGGTCATGGGAGAAACGAAAGTGCTCGTCTCTCCGGGGACAGAGGTACGTTGTTCGGTGATCCCAGTCATGGGAGAAGCAGTAAACAAGACACAGAGACCCCAAGATGAGCAATATGGAGGGCCCATCGTCATTGGAGGAATCGCGCTCATGGGTTCGGTAAGAGTAGTCGCGGCGCCTTGAGTGTGCCTGACTCAGCCCCTCCATAATCAGATGATTGATCTTGAAGCTCTGTCCCCATAATCCCCCCATATTCCCCATCAAGCGCTCACATGCGCTGCAACTCCCGACGCGTCGCGTCCCCGCTCCAATTGGAGCACATGAGCCGCGGCGCCAGCATGGATGAAAAAAAGATGGAAATAAGGTCAGATCTTGTCGATCAACATCGAGCATTTGCCTGAAGGGATCGGGAGAGTCTTTTTCTTCTTGCCAATAACATTGATGGTAAAGTAATACAGTTTTTCGCTCTCCATGTGTATTTCCCAACCTCTGCCGGATTTGCTCGATAGAATCGTAATCATGTTCCTCTTGAGGGACAGATTTTCGATTCCCATAATTTCGAGATTCGGAATATTCCAATCCACAGTCTTTCTTGGCAAAGAAATGCACAACCCGATGATGTTCTCGATCATGAGCGTAATGGTACAGAGACCGTTCGAAGGCAGATGATTGGGCAGAGGCCATTCCGGATGATCATCCCATATCGCTTTGCCTTCGTTCATTGGTTGATAGGCACTCCAGACAGTGGGGCGGTTGCGGCGGTGGTTTTGTTCCTGCTCTCCTGCATGGATGGAATCGAGTATGTAATAGAGATGACGGATCGCCGAGTCCCTGGCCAGCTCATGGAAATTGTATTTTTCCAGACCTTTGATCACCATGAACGTGAGCCATGGCACCACCGAACCTCTATATCCATTTCCTTTTCTGCTGAATTCTGGATGATCTGCCGACAGAGTCGGGAATGGGTTGTCCGTGCCGAAACAGCCGGGATCTTTGAGTTTGGCTACGAGCTTCTCAACCCGCTCTTCGTTCGGTATCTCTGCAAGAAGAAGCCAGTAGGTGCCGATGGTCTTTGTGTGTATCTGGTTTTCCTGTTCGTCGAGATCGTAATAGAATCCGTCTTCCGGATTCCACATTTTTGAATTGATCCTGGTCTTGATGGAAAAATAATCGCGCTTGTAAAGGAACGAAGCGTCCTTGTCGTTCAGAATATCGCCCAGAGCGGAAAGATAGAGCGCATTCATCGCCATGGCTGCATTGAAATCGATGAGGTATTTTGCACTCCCTCTGGGGGAGTTTTCCATTCCAGTTGAAGCGATGGGCGTCGCAAAAAGGCCATTAGGCATCTTGAAATTATCTTCAATCCATTTGTAGTGCTTTCGCAGAGCGGGCATGACTTCTTTGATGCGCTTCTTATTAGCGGTCTTGTGATAGAGATTGAATTCAGCCCAGGCGAGAAGCGGCAGCATGACGCCGGTCGGATTGTCGGAGGTCAAGATTGGAGTGCCGGTATCGATGTCATAAGCGGCCCGGATTGCGCCATCAGGCTCCTGAAGCGCGTAAAGCGCATCGAGCCCGTTGGAAGCGGGAAAGATTCGATTGCTGTAGACAAGAAAAAAGCTGGAAAAAACCTGTTCGAGAAAATCGAGGCGATTGCGTTCGGGATAATAGAAAAATTTGATCTTGCCGATTTTGGGGTTGCTTCCGCCTGTGGTCCAGCAATCGGCTACCCATGCCCAGGTTTTGTCGTAAATATCCACAAAATCCTGGTCATAGAAATGAATATGCGGAAAATCCTTCTTGTTCAAGTACAATACCCTCTCGCAGCACTCATGTATTCAGCAGTGTACTCAAAAAACAGGAGAATATTACATGAGAATGCATAAAATGCAAGTTATTCGTAAAATACTATACTCATTATCATCCTGTTTGTCAAATTTTCATTCAACCAGGGATAATATCGTCAAAAAAGTCAGGGCTTCTCTTCACGAGGCTCTGATTGATCTGAATTGGAGATGCGGGGAATCCTGCAATCTTCCAGAACAGCCAGGCCCCTGACGATGTCCTCGGCCAGCGATTGGCAATCAGGTGCGCCGCAGGCTCCGCAGTCGATGCCTGGCAGAAGGGCACTGATGCGTTCGATTTCCTCCGCCATCGCCAGAGCTTTTGCAAGATCATGGTTGAGAACTCGCACCGGCTTGGGTTTGAGTGGAATTGTCCAGCCATAGAGTCGGAGAGCTTCCTCGTCCAATTTGATCAAGCTAGTCAAGGAGGAAGCCTCGGCGGGCTGAAGTGGGGACAGAGCTTTAGCGGACTGCAACGGGGACAGAGCTTTGGGCCGCTCCAAATCGGATCGCTGAACACGTTCGCATCGCTGCCGCATCGTAGATCGGGCAAGGTGAGGATTTTCAACTGCCATGGGACCGCCGACACAACCGCCGGGGCAGGCAAGCGCTTCGATGTATCGGATTGAATGGATGTCGCCATTTTCGATCGCTTCCAGCAGGTCGATAACGTTGGAAATCCCATCGACGGAAACGGCATCGGGGATATGCAGCGCTTCGAGCTCACCATCGGAGCGAGCCCAGCCAAGCCCAGGCTCAAGATCGTTAAAATAGGGAAGTGAATATGAATCTTTCGATCTTGGGCTATGAGCAGGTACATCCGGATTCTGCCCTTCTGCTGGCGCTGTGCCTTTGCTGAGCGGACGATCTGGGGACAGAGCTTCGATCGCTTTTTTTAGAGAAGGATAAATATCCTTCAGCGAGAAAACCGCATCGACCTCCGAGTGCTGGTATCCCAGAGGCCATCTCACCGCGGTCACCTTTGCGGTACAGGGGCTCAGGAAAAAAACACCGATTCTTCCTCGAAATCCGGAGAGAAGCCTGCGTGCTTCGATTGCGGCAATTTCGACTGGCGGAAGAAGAGAAAGGAGATTCGGGATGAGGCTGGGGAAGCGCTGCTGTATGAGACGGACAACGACCGGACACGCGCTGGAAATTACAGGCAGCGCAGCGGCACGCTCAATGAGCTTGAGAGTCAGCCGGGTCGCTTCGACCGCACCCCATGCCACATCGAACACTTCGTCGAAGCCGATATGGTGCAGGGCTTTGAAAATATCGGCATGGGAATGGTGAAGCGAAAACTGTCCATACAGCGATGGCGCAGGGAGCGCTACTCTCAGATCGAATCCGTCAAGCAAGAAGAGGGGGTCCGAGACCGCCTTCTTTGCACCCTTGGGACAGCGTCGGATACATTCTCCACAATCGATACAGAGATCTTCCGAGATCCGTGCCTTTCCGCTTCTCACCCGGATTGCCTTGGTTGGACAGAAGCGGATGCAGGTGGTACAACCGACGCACAAGCTTTCATCGAGCTGGACCGAATGGAAGAGCGCAGGCTTACCCTGCATATCCGAAGTCGGTGCAGATGGTTTGGCGCCAGGGAGTGCGTGAGCGGCGGTATCAGCGGCAGCATCGCAAGCAGAATCAGCCCTGATCATAAGCTCCTTTTCGAAAGGAGGATCTGTTGCGTTCATGATGCACCCCTTCCCAGACAGAAGCGCATGGTTACTGTAGTACCTGCGCCAGGGGCACTTTCAATGAGAAGCTCGTCGGAATTCCGCTTCATGTTGGGCAGTCCCATACCCGCTCCAAATCCCATGTTCCGAATCTCTTCGCTTGCGGTTGAATAGCCTTCCTGCATGGCCAATTCGATATCGGCAATCCCCGGGCCGTGGTCGACAAACCGCGCTGTGATGCACTCAGTCGTGATTTCTACCTCTGCCCTGCCTCCCTGCCCATGTATGGCTACATTCATCTCAGCTTCATACATGGAAATGGCAACCCTCTTGATGAGCTCGAGCGGAAGGCCCAGCTGAGTCAGCCGCCGTTTCATGTCGGTCGATGCCTTCCCTGCTGCATTGAAATCCATTGCAGGGATAGTGTATTCGAACTTCATGCTCCTCACTCGGTCCGGCAGCCACTGTCGCCTGTAATGCCTGCCTGATACAGCCTGCCGCAGGCAGTGAACATGCTGTAATGAGTGCTCATCAGGACAATATGCTGATCCCGCGCCATGCTGATAAGCTCCGCCGAAGGCTTCTTGCCTCGCACAAAAATGATGACGCGGATATCGAGAAGCTCAGCGGTACGCACTACCTGGGGGTTGGTCAGCCCGGTGAGCAAAGCGACCCGTTCTTTGACGAAAGCGATGACATCGCTCATCATGTCGGAACCGCAGGCTGTTGCGATATCGATCTCATCCATGTCGGGCGGAGATGTCAACAGCTCGGTGTCGAGAATGCTTGCTATTTCCTTTACGCGCATATATCTATCTCCTCGGCACCGCAGGTGCGGCAGGGGCTCTGGAATCGGCTCTGCATAATGCTGTCAGGATACCATAAAAAGGAAGACTGAGCCATGAGGGCTAGCCGCACATCCAAAACGCAATTCTGGAAACGCACATCCTAGAGGGGAGCCCGCCCCCGGAACGACCGGGCGAGTGTAAGCCGATCGGCATATTCGAGATCTCCTCCTACAGGGATGCCGGTCGCGAGCCTGGTGACCTGGACTTTTTCTTCTTCGAGCAGTTTTTTGAGATAGAGAGCAGTGGTGTCGCCCTCTATGGTTGGGTTGGTGGCGATCACGACCTCGTCGATGGGGACAGAGCTTTGGCGGGAAGCTTGAATTCGTTTCTTCAGGGCGCTGATGGAAAGCCGGTCAGGCCCGATGCCCTCCAGCGGTGAGAGCAGACCCCCGAGGACATGGTAGAGTCCGCGAAATTCTTTGGAAGCCTCGATGGTAATGACATCCTGCGGTTGTTCGACCACGCAGACGATGCTCCGATCGCGGCTGGAGTCTGAACAGACGGGGCATACGCCATGTTCCGAATAAGCTCCGCATTCGGGGCAGAATCCTATCGAACTTTTAAGCGTTCTGATGCGCTCCGCAAGGGCGTCGCTGAATGAGGAATCCGATTTCAGCAGTGCATAGGCGATACGCAAGGCGCTCTTGCGCCCCAGACCAGGCAATCTGACCAATAGTGCGACAAGGTCTTCAATGGCTTTCATGAGTGAGCGCCTCGTTCCTTCATATCAAGGTTCATACCGAAATATTGCCGAAAGGGAATCCCTGCCCTGCGCCGGTCAGTGAACCTGCAAACTCGCTTCTGATCGCTTCCTTCACTTTTTCCGCGGCGTCGTGATGGGCTGCCCGGATAAGGTCCTGGAGCAGGCCGATATCCTTGAATTCAGCAAGCTCGGGGGAAATGATGCATTCCACCATGTCCATGGCTCCGGTAAGGGTGATCTTCACCATGCCTCCCCCGGCGCTTCCTGTTGCCCGGACAGCGCTCATTTTTTTCTGCATTTCTTCAGCCTGGGCTTTGAGGGCCTGGGGATTTTTAAGCATGTCGAACAGCGAATTGAGATCCATCGATTCCTCCATCATGTGCCTCGTGCACCTTGGTTCATTTCATCGGAAGATTTCCAGCCGGGGAGTACCCCATGGGCTAATATCCCGTGGGCAGACATTTCATGCCAGAACATGCGCCCAGAGCATACCCGCCAGGTTTGAAATTCAGTCATCGTCATCATGCTCCGTTTCGGGTTCCGGTATTTCGATATCCGTACCTTCATCCTCAGGCTCAGGTACAAGCCGCGCAGGAAATGGCGATCTGATGACCTGGTGGCCGGGCGCAGGAGCAGTGGCGATAAGTTTTCCTTTAAACAAGTGCTCTATGAGTGAGACAAACTGCCTGTCCCTCTCTGTCATTGAAGTTCCCGGATTCTGAGGCTGCGGAGTCGATGATCCGCGGCTCCGGGAAAAGGATGTCTGTTCTTCCTCAGCTCTGTCCCCATTTTTCTCGCCTTCGCGGTGTATTCCATGGGCCTCGTCAGCGGTCTCAGCGGACTGTCTGCCGGCGTTTTGGCTGGCGAGGTCTGGGGCATCGAGTTCGTTTTCGAAAGGCTCGGCATCGGAGCGGAATGTGCCTGCTGAAATGTCCGCGCGAAGGTCTTTCTCCAAGGCAGTGCTGGATGCCTGTGATTGCTCAACAGGGGTTTTTGTTGTGCGCTCGGAACGTGGAATGCCGCCAGTTTGGGGGCTTTCTGTTCGATTCGAAAGCCCCTTGCCCGCCGAATCTGCCTTTTCGAATCTGATTTCAACGGCAAAGGATCTACCCTCGATAGCAGCAGCGGTCTGCGATATCAAGGCCGAAAACCGGTTGATGAGATCGAGTTCGACCTTGTTGGTGACCGGGATGATGACGCCCTGATGTTTTGGCGTCCAGGGTGCCGATTTTTCGAGTGCTGACGCCAGGAAGGGGTTTTCTTTGCGCAAGGCGGTAATAAGGCGTTTTCGAAAAACGGCCATGGGGGTATTTGCAGGCTTGGTTTCGGCAGTGGCCTCAGCCTGCGGTTCTCTGGCAGGGGAGGCCGTCGTTCCGGCTGTATCGGAGCTGGCTGCTGACATCGTGGAGACAGCCTCGGATGCAGGAAGGCGGAGAGATGGCGAAGATGTTTCTTCGTGGGAGCGCGCGGGTACATCCCGGGAAGTGCCTGCGTGAGCAGATGTGCTACGCGCGCGATCCTGAAAAGGGAGCTCTGTCCCTCGCTGTATGCTGGAAGGCGCAGCTGTACGCATTGCGAACGGATTCTGCGCGCCTGCATTAGCTCTTTCATCCAGCTTGCCGGCTGTCCGCAATGCACCCGCCCCTGTAATCGCTGAGCGCAGCGAGGCGATTGTGCCGAAGAGCTCAGCAGGTCCGATATACGAAGCAATTCTGGAGAGCTTTGCGACTGAAAGCTCGAGCTCATAGCGCGGGTCTACGGTTTCTTTCAGATGCCGGAAGGTGTCCAGCATGACGCCGACTGCGTATTCCGCTTTTTCCGGCGTGAAGATCTCGAGCACCTTTCCGTTGAACGAGGCCTTAGTCGCAGAGAGCAGGCTTTCTTTTTCGATGCCGATACCGATGAGAAGCACCGACCGCAGGTATTCGATCGCGTCCGCAAGAAGCTGCTCCGGCGAAACTCCGCTGGTCAGTACCTCGTCCAGCACCATGAAAGCCTCTTTCGCGTTGCCTTCCGCAAGGGCTCCGAACAAGGCGTTCAGCTGGTCCTGTCCGACAAGCCCGAGCGTCTGTCTGATCTGCATTGCCGTGATGCGGCTGCCGGAAAACGAAGCGATCTGGTCGAAGAGCGTGTACGCATCCCGAACCGAACCTTCTGCTTCCCGTGCAATCCACCGCAGGGCTTCGTCTTCCGCTTCGATGCCGGTCTCGTCTGCAACCTGCCTTAGAAGGTTGACCAGGATTTCCACTGGTACCAGCCTGAAATTGAACTGCTGACAGCGGCTTTTGATCGTGGCGGGAACCTTCTGCGGCTCTGTAGTGGCGAAAATGAATACAATATAGGGCGGCGGCTCTTCGATCGTCTTGAGCAGTGCGTTGAAGGCGCTCATTGAAAGCATGTGGACTTCGTCGATGATGTAGATCTTGTAGCGTCCTGTATTGGGGGCGAAAAGCACTTCGTCCTTTATCTGCCGGATATTGTCTACCGAAGTATTGGACGCTCCATCGATTTCGATGACGTCCAGGGAAGAGCCTGCAGCGATTTCGCGGCATGAGGCGCAGGTCCCGCAGGGGTGGGGTGTTGGCCCATGTTCGCAGTTGAGCGCTTTTGCCAGAATGCGGGCGGTGCTGGTCTTGCCGCAGCCGCGGGGACCGGAAAAGAGATAGGCGTGGGCAATGCGTCCCTGTTCGAGCGAAGAGATGAGCGTCGCTGCGACAAAATTCTGACCAGCAAGCTGTTCGAAATTCTGAGGCCGTTTGCGTGTTGCCGTTACTTCAAAGGGCATGTATCAAAAATAGCATGCATGGATGGAAGGGTAAAGCAGCACAAGCGCATGAAGCCAGGCGCTCTGCGGCACCGCACCTGCTGCTTACCGTTGCTTCCTTCCGGACCTGGCGGGGTTGGGCAGTGGTTACGAGCACAGTGCCTGGCTTCATGCGCTCGGACTGCAGACGGAGAGAGAGGGATTTGAACCCTCGGTACCCTTTCGGGGTACACACGACTTCCAATCGTGCACCTTCGACCGCTCGGTCATCTCTCCAGGGGTTTCGCATGATGGAAGAAAAGAAAAACCGGAGCCCCCAGCCCTCGGTTTTCCATCGCGGAGAGAGGGGGATTCGAACCCCCGGAACCCAGAGGGTTCAACGGTTTTCGAGACCGCCCGATTCAACCGCTCTCGCATCTCTCCAATAAAAAAAGTGAGGCTAAGAGGATTCGAACCTCCGACCTTCAGATCCGCAATCTGAAGCTCTATCCAGCTGAGCTATAGCCTCACGAAACACCGGAGAGGGGGGGATTCGAACCCCCGGTACCCTTGAGGGGTACAACTCCTTAGCAGGGAGCCCGATTCGGCCTCTCTCGCACCTCTCCTCTTACCAGGATGGCACGCTCCGGAGCAGGGGGGATTCGAACCCCCGGTACCTTGCGGTACAGCGGTTTTCAAGACCGTCTCCTTAAACCACTCGGACACCGCTCCAGCCTATGCAAACCATTCGGCGAACATCGACAATACGTGAAAGCAGGGGGATTGTCAAGGGCCGGCGGGCGGAGCCGGGCTGCCGGTCTCGATGTCAGCCTCAAAGCTCTGTCCCCGAATGGTTCCTCGAATGGTTCGATCAAAGCTCTGTCCCTGAAAGGTCCCGCGGCGCGCAAGCTCTTCCTCGACCTGGAGCGCCAGCCTGTGCTTGTCGGGAGGCGGATGAATCAATATGGTCTCCTCCGGGCGGAAATCGGCGTTGAGCCTGATGATTTCGGCAGCAGGCGGAAGCACTTCGAGGCAATCGGCTAAAAGTCCCGGCAGCCGCGAGGGATGCATGCAGCTGATTTCTCCCGCCTCGAAGGCACGGGCAAATGCCGATCCCCTGACTATTCTCAGATCGTGAAATTTTACGCCATCCGGCAGAGTGCTTGCGGTGAACCGGGCCGAGTCAACCATCTGCCCGCGGGACTCTCCTGGCAGACCGAGCAAAAGGTGCACTGCACGGCGAAGGCCTGCGGCTTGTGCCACTTCCATTGCATCAAGGAAGGATTTGGTATCATGGTTGCGGTGGATAAAGGCAAGCGTCGAAGCATGGGCAGACTGAAGACCGAATTCAACCCAGACCTCAAGACCCTGAGCCATGAATGAAGCAAGAAGGGCAGCCTTTTCCTGATCGAAGCAGTCCGGGCGGGTGGAGACAACCAGTCCTTTGAGCTGGCCTGGTTCTATGAGCCTGCGGCATATGCCGATACCACGCTCGTACAGATCGACAAGTGCAGAAACTGGAGCATTGGTACAGGTATAGGCCTGAAAATAGAGGAAAAATGCGCGCGCACCGTAACGGCGGGATGTAAATGCAAGGGCTCTCGAAATCTGGGTTTCGAGGGAAAGAGGCGTAGAACAACCAAGGCCTTTCTGATATGCAGCAATGTTCCCGTCAGGAGCGCAGTAGCGGCAGCCGCCGCGCTGACGGTCCTGACTGCGATGCGGGCAGGTGAATCCAGCATCGATGCCAAGCCGCCATACACGGTCACCATGCCGTTCCTTGAGCCGTTCCGAATGCCAGTTGATGCGTCGCTGTGTCAGGTCTGGTGCCATGATGCCTGCGGTTCCCCCTCGTTCACGTTCCATGCTACCATACAATGGCCGAATGACAAGATGAACCCCTATTGCTGGGCAGCAGTTAGCCTCACGCTCAGAAATGGGTCAAACCGCCGCTGGCGCAGGCGGTAATTCATGATGGAGATCATGGGCACATGAGATTCGGACTAGCGATTCGATTACTGCTGTGCCGCAAAAAGGCTTGCGGCACAGCGTTATTTTGCACAGGCAGGCGCTGTGCAAGCCCGCGGGGCGCAATATTGCATTGGCGGATGACTGCCATTATTGAATTTGCAGCGGCGGTTCTTCTTTCAGCGTGCAGCAATGCGCCCCAATCTGCGCTGGTCTGGACCGACATGCCCGAACTTGTCATCGCAGCCCAGCTTTTCAACCGGACCGAAACCAGGTACGTCATCGATGTCGAATACCATGAGCATCCTGCGCTCGATCTGATCAATGCAGCAAAATCCCGGCCTCTTCCTTCTCTTGTTGCCGCACGCTTTCTGCAGGACTCCATTGCCATGCGAACATTCAGCGCAATCGACGACATTTTTACCCGCTACTATCTCGACCCGAACGACATATATCCCGGACTGCTCGCGGCGGGCAGGGAGGGCGAACAGCAAAGGCTGATACCTCTTTCTTTCGATCCCTATCTACTGGTCGAGAAAAAGTCGGAAAGCACAAATTCCGGGATGAGCACCATCCGTCTGGATGAGCTTGCTGGGTATGCCGCAAAAGTGGAGCGCGATGCAAGGGGCGCTCTTGTCTCGCTTGGTTTTTCTCCCTGGTGGGATCAGGGCTTTGTTACCTCTCTCCTTCTTGCTCATGGGGCAGCTTTTTCTTCGAATCCGGGATGGAAGCCGGGCTCTGTCCCCAAGATCGAGGATATCCGTGCCTGGCCCCTTCGATGGGACGATTCCGGACTGCAAAGAGGGCTCGATGCATTGATGGAGCTCAGCAGGTCACTTCCTCAGCAGGCGGAACTCAAGGCTTTCAATTTCTCTCAGGGAGGCCAGCCTGGCTATCAGCGCGTGCTTGCAGGCAGCGCTCGTCTCTGGCCAATGAAGGCGAGCGATTTCTTCAAGCTGCCCCAACTCGTGCGATCACAACTTGCATATCGATATCCCACAGTCAATGAACATCTTGTGCTGTCGGCAGATAGCCGTTTCCTGGGAATCCCGCGAAATGCGCCAGGCCGGGATGCAGCGCTTTTCTTTGCACGTTGGCTGCTTTCATTGGAGCATCAGAAGCAAATCTGGAATCTCATGCAGGAACAGCGCCTTATTTCAAGTCACTTCGGGCCCTTTGACGCATTTGGCAGCCTGATGCAGGCGAATGAGGCTCTGATTCCTGAATTCTTCCCTTCATATGTGCAGAACAGGATCAATGCCGCAGTCAAGAGTCAGGGGAAGTATCCGGCTGTTCCCTACCCGCTTCCTTTCTTCTGGGAGGATTTTTCCAGAGACTGTCTCGAATCATGGATTCAGGATCTGCCAGAGTTTTTTGTGCATTCGGGGACAGAGCTCAAGGAGGAAGCTGTAGCCAAGGCGATGTCGGCATTCAAGGAAGGCTGTGCTCAGTATCTGGGAACCATGCCCGACTGGATGAAGGCATCTTTCTGAGTGCATTTCGTGTCGAAGACAGATTGCCGCTACGCATGCATAGCCGCAAATTCCTCCAGAAGCTGGCAAAATGCATCAAAGGTCTCTGCATGCACCGCGCGGGCCCTCAGGGCTGCGCCTCCCGGATACCCTTTGGTATAGGCACAGAAGTGCTTGCGGAATTCCACACAGGCCGTTTTTTCTCCCAGAAATCGGATTGAGCGCTCCAGATGCCGAAGAGCTGTCCTGGCGACGAGGTGTGCCGGAATCTGCTCGGCCTGGGTGCTTTCCTCTTTCAGTCTTGCAAAAATGAAGGGATTCCCGATTGCGCCCCGGGCGATCATCACGCCGTCACAGCCGGTCTGGGCGATCATGGCTTTCGCCTGTTCGGGACTGAACACGTCTCCGGAGCCGAACACGAAGACATTGCTGAAGGCACGCGTGGTCTCGACAAGCTTCCGTATTGCATCCCAATCTGCCTGTCCGGCATATCCCTGTGCCCGCGTGCGCGCATGCAGGGTAATGGCACAGGCTCCCGCTTCGATGGCCGCTCGGGCTGTTTCAAGATAATTGACCGACTTCTCGTCCCAGCCTTTGCGGATCTTGACTGAAACGGGGACAGAGCTCGCGCTGTGCATCGCACGTACGATCTCGCCGATCAGCTCCGGATTTTTCAGCAAAGCCGAACCCGCCCCAGAGCGTACGATTTTGGGCACAGGACATCCGCAGTTCAGGTCGATAACCACTGGCCTGTATGCCGAGACAATTTCAGCGGCTCTGGCGAGAATATCCGGCTTCGCGCCAAAGAGCTGGATCGCATAGTCCGGCTCAGCTTCGTGGCGTGCAAGCAGGGTTCTGGTTTTCGCGTGCCCCCTGACAAGCGCTTCGGCACTGATCATTTCCGTATAGCAGAGCGCCGCTCCCATCTCTCTGCAGATAGAGCGGAAGGCCGCATCTGAGTAGCCTGCGACCGGCGCGAGAAAAAAAGGAAACCGCCATCCATCTTGGGAAAGAGGGAATGGCGGCGTGCGATTCGAGATGGTCATGGTTCGGGGAACTGGCTCTTTCGGCTCAGGGATTCAGCCTGAAGAACCGGCACGCGTTCTGATAGGTGGTTTCCGCGACTTCTTCCAGCTCGATATTGAGGAATTCCGCAAGGAAGCGAGCGGTCGAAGGCAGGTATTCTGGCATGTTCCGCTTGTTGCGATATTCTGCGGGAACCATGAACGGCGCTTCGCTTTCGAGCAGAACGCGGTCCAGGGGAAGGAATGCAATGGTTTCGTGCAGATTGCGCGCATTTCGGTAGGTAAGGTTGCCCGCAAAGGAAAAATAGACATCGAGACCCAGGTCAAGTATCTGAGCCGCATATTCGGCATCTTCCGAATAGCAGTGGAGAACGGCTCCGGCGGGCGGCATGTGATCTTTGAGAATGTCGAGAACGTCCCTGCCTGCTTCGCGGTTGTGAATGATGACCGGAAGATTGAGCCGGGCTGCTATCTCAAGCTGGTCGATGAACAATTCGATCTGACTGCGCTTGTCGCCGAACTTGTGGTAATAATCGAGCCCTGTCTCTCCGATGGCGATGACTCGCGGGAGCCGTGCAGCCTCTTCCACGAAGCGCTGCCAGTCCCGTCCCGGATTGCTCACTTCCGATGGCGAGACGCCAACTGCATGATAGACATGCTCGGCAGGCTTGAGGTTTTCGTATACCTGCCGGAAGTCCACGAGGCTGTTGCAGATGCTGACAATACGAGAAACACCGGCAAGTTTCGCCTGCTGGCAAACAAGAAGCTGTTCGATCGGGTCATCGTAAATCAGCCCGATGTGGGCGTGAGTATCAAAATACCTCATGGCTTTTCCGCTTAAGCGTGTGGTGGGCAGCCCATACGGGCTATTGGTAAATGTATCATGACCTTTGTCAGTCGTCAACTGCAGTTTTTAAAGGCCTTATTTTGCACTGATTCTTGGCTGGATCCAGCTGGTCTGTCTCCCGGGCATGCGGTATGCGGCGGGCCGAATTCGAGCGGGACGCATCCGGGCGGTCCGCATCCGTGGGAGCCTCATCCGGGCAGGCTAGAACCTTGCGGGCTACATCCGGAAGTCTTCGCCAAGGTAGGTTTCACGCGCCAGGGGATCGTTGATCAGCTGTTCGGGATCCCCCTGTGCCACGATGACTCCCTTGTTGATGATATAGGCGCGACTGGTGATGGTGAGGGTGTCGCGGACATTGTGGTCGGTCAGGAGAATACCGATTCCCTTGGATGCCAGGGCCCTGATGATGTGCTTTATTTCCCTGATCGCGATGGGGTCGATACCGGTAAATGGTTCATCGAGCAGAAGGAACTTCGGCTCGATGGCGATAGCCCGGGCGATTTCCGTGCGGCGCCTCTCTCCGCCTGAGAGCGTATAGGCTGGCTGGGAAGCCACATGTGAAATGCCGAATTCTTCCATCAGCAGGCGGGCTTTCATGCGGCGTTCATGGGAAGAGAGCCCACTGCGTGCCTCCAGAACTGCCAGGATATTTTCCTCGACCGTCATGCGGCGGAAAATCGAAGGTTCCTGGGGAAGGTAGGAAATGCCGAGCATGGCTCTGCGATACATCGGCAGACCATTGATGGGATTGCCGCTATATCGCACGGTTCCTGCGGTTGGTTTCAGAAATCCGGCGATCATGTAGAATACGGTAGTCTTGCCGGCGCCATTCGGTCCCAGAAGGCCAACCACTTCGCCCTGCTCCATCGAGAAGCTGATGTCCACTACCGCGATAGTTCGGCCATAATGCTTTCTGAGGTGGATAGCTTCGAGCGTAACGGTATTCATCGGTCGGCGGATTCTTCCTTTTTGGGTGTGATGGTGCCGCCGACCTGTCCTGAAATCTTGAGATTCGACCAATCGGCGCTGGCAGTTATGATGTCGCCGGTGAGCGTACCTTCTTCGGTAATCGCCACCGCCCCGCCATGCAGTTTGATCTCTTCGGTATCGCGGTTGTAGAAGGCATACTCCGCTCGTATCGACATGTCTTCCTTGAGCACCAGCACGGAAACCGCTGCTTCGAACACCGACTGGATCTGGTCGAACCGCACCCATTCTGCATTGATGACAGTCTTGTTCTTTGTGTCGTCCACGACTACCCTGCCCTGGGCAATTCCGATTTCGGTGTCGCGAACATAGCGTAATTTCTGGGCGGTCATGGAAAATCCCTTTTCGGTGTCGCTTACGGTGACATTGCCGACACAGTAGACATTGTTGTAATCAGTTCCACTGAGCTCGACCCTGTCTGCATGGATTTCGAGACTGCCAGTCATGATTTTTACCGAGCCCGTGAGAATGGTGTTTTCCTTGCCTTTGGCAAGAACGCCCTGGACCGAGCGGGCGCTGAATTCAATGGGCTTCTTGCTGCTGCTCTTGGCGGAAGGAGATTCGGCTGGAGGCGGGTTCGCTCCCTGGGCTGCGATTCCGGAGGATCCTGCCGCAAACATGAGGATACCGAGAAGAGCGATTGCAAAATTCCGGATTTTCAGTGACTTCATGCTGTGTATTGTACTCCAGTTCAGCGGTAAACGGAACCCTTTACGCCTTCGCGCACTTCATAGTACTGCCGTGTGGCATCGAAGAGCAGGCTCCGCCCGGACATTATGAGCTGGTTGCGCGCTTTGACGAGGACTTCGCTTTCGGGCGGTGTTTCGAAGGTGTCGAGGGCACGCCGGTAATTGATGCGGTCAGTCTCGAATGTGACATCATCTTCGAGACTGCGGACCTGTATGTAGCCTGAGAATTCAGCATCACCGCTCGATTCGTACAGGATGGCGAGGTCGGCCCGGCCGGTGGCGGCGACACTGCCGTCGGCAGTGCGATAGGTGGTGAATTCAAGCCCTTCTATCCTCAGGCGGCGGTCCGATTCGAACCACTCCGCTTTCTTTGCGCTGATGCGCATGGAGAGTGCGCCGTCGCGATATTCGAGCCGGGTGAGGTTCGCAAAGCGCGCATCAGGAACTTCGGTGTCAGTAACAGGGAGAGCGTCTTCCGACGGCTGGGCGCAGGATGACGTCAGCAGCGCGATGATGAGGATGCCCAGTGCTCGAATCGATTGCGGGAAAGGCAGGGTGTTCGAACCGGACACGGGAAGGCCTCCTCTATGGAGCCTGCAGCATTAAGCCTGCAAATGCCAGCCTTGCTGGTTTGCTGCACTGCTCATGTGCCTGAATGCGCCAGGGCTGCCCGGATGAATTCCCGGAATAGAGGATGCGGCGCAGTCGGGCGGGATTTGAATTCTGGATGGAACTGCACTCCGACCGACCAGGGATGATTTGGCCATTCGCACGCCTCGACAAGCTCGCCGTTGGGGGTGGTTGCGCTGATAATGAGCCCCTTTTCTTCGAGGATGGGGCGTGCATCGTTCGAGAATTCGTAGCGATGGCGGTGGCGTTCGCTGATATGTTCATGGCCATAGGCGGATCGGATGAAGGTGCCGGGCATGGTGATGGCGTCATAGGCGCCGAGCCGCATGGTGCCGCCGTAATTCTTGATCTTTGTCTGTTCTTCGAGCAGGCAGACAACTGGATGCGAAGTGGACTTGTTGAATTCGGTGCTGTGGGCATCGGGCCATCCGGCAACATGGCGGGCGAACTCGATCACCATGATCTGCATGCCCAGGCAGATGCCGAAATAGGGCAATTGATGTTCCCGGGCGTAGCGTGCGGCGACGATCATGCCTTCGATGCCGCGCTCTCCGAATCCGCCAGGTACCAGGATACCGTGCACACCGTTGAATATTGCGTCCAGGTCAGCGTTGGGGGCTTCGAGGCGGGATGAATCGATCTTTTCGATTTCAAGGCCGGTGTTATGCGCGATGCCGCCATGGGTGAGCGCTTCCCAAATCGACTTGTATGAGTCATGGAGATCCATGTATTTGCCGACTACTGCAATCTTTACCCTCCGGGAGGGTTTGGTGACGGCCTGGACTACGGAGCGCCACTTGCCAAGCTCGGCATGGCGGCTTTCCACATTCATCTTTCGCAAAAGGAAGCTGTCGAGCTTCTGTTCGAAGAAGACGAGGGGCACTTCGTAGATAGTCGAAGCGTCATATCCCGATATGACGCCTTCTTCTTCCACATTGGTGAAGAGTGAAATCTTGCGCCGCACTTCCTCGCTGAGGGGCTTTGCCGATCTCAGGATGAGGGCATCGGGCTGGATTCCGAGCTCCTGAAGTTCCTTGACCGCGTGCTGGGTCGGCTTTGTCTTGATCTCGCCTCCCGTAACGGCGGGCACCAGGGTTACATGAATCGAGATTGCGTTCTGTTTCCCGAATTCATGTATGAGCTGGCGACAGGCTTCCAGAAAGGGGACTGATTCAATGTCGCCTACGGTGCCGCCTATCTCGACAATAGTCATGTCGACGTCGGGGTTGGAGGCTACCGCAAGGATGCGCTGTTTTATTTCATTGGTAATGTGGGGGACTACCTGGACGGTGCGGCCGAGGTATTCGCCTGCGCGTTCCTTTTCAATCACCGCCTTGTAGACCTGGCCGGTCGTAATCGAATTGGCTCGACTGAGTTTCGCGGTGGTGAAACGGCCATAGTTGCCGAGATCGAGGTCGGTTTCCGCTCCGTCGTCGGTGACGTAGACCTCGCCGTGCTGGTATGGGCTCATGGTGCCCGCGTCGACATTCAAGTAGGGGTCGATTTTGACCATCTGCACGGAAAATCCGCGCGCTTCCATGAGGGCCCCGATTGAGGATGCCGCAATGCCCTTCCCCAGAGAAGAGCATACGCCTCCGGTGACAAATAACAGCTTTCTCATGGGTCTTCAGTATCCCAAATTTTCAGCGGAGCTGTCAATCATGCAAGGGGGTATTTGCAGCGGTTCGCCGCTTTGGTAGGCTTCTGCCTTGCATCTGCATTGACAAGTGGTTGTCCCATCTGCTGATATGAAGATAATGAGTCACGAAACGCTGTTGGTGCGCGGGCTTGCTGCCCTCGATTTTGATATTTCTTCGGGCATTGCCGAAAGATTGAACCGCTATGTGGATGAGATCGAGAAGTGGAACCCTCTCTATGGGCTTGTGAATGCGGAGGGAGAGGAGCTTGTTATCAAGCATGTGCTGGACAGTCTCGGACCATGGCGCATTCTGGCCGATCGGCTTGCGGAACTTGATTCGCTTTTTGGGGGACAGAGCTCTGTCCCTGTGGCGGATATCGGTACAGGAGCCGGCTTGCCCGGCATCCCGCTTGCGCTCGCATTTCCCGAGAGGACCTTCGTACTGATTGAACGGCTCGAACGGCGTCTGCGCTTTCTGGAAAGCACCATAGCGCTGTTGGGTCTGGAGAATGTGGTACTGCATCCAGGCTCGGTGGAAGATGCGAACATATCATTTCCCTGTGCGGTGTTCAGGGCCTTTCGGCCTTTCAGCGAGCGAAAGATTTTCCGCGCCATCTGGAGGTCCTTGAGTCCTGGCGGGATGCTCATGGCGTACAAGGGAAGGCTCATGCAGGCCATGATGGAGCTGGGCGAGATTTCTAACGACCCTGTGCTGGGTGAACTGGTACGTCAGGCTTCGATCGAGCCGGTCTGGGTTCCGTTCCTGGATGAAGAGCGCTGTGTGGTTATCGCCCGGAAACCTGCAGGCGACTGAAGGCTCTAAGAATCAGCACAATTACTGCAAGCCACAGAAGGATGATCACTACTGCTGCCTTTGGGCTTTTTGCTGGTCTGATGGGTGCGCGGCGCGCCTTTGCCATGCAGGCTTCGCGGATTTCGCGCGGGATGCTCCGTATGGTGAGAAAAAGCAGCAACGGCACGATCGCCATGTCGTCGAGCTGGCCAAGGACGGGGATGAAATCGGGGATAAGATCTATGGGGCTGAGAAGATAGCCCAGGGTAATGGCGGCAAGGGTTCGGCTGAGCCATGGTATGCTTGGTTCTTTGAGAAGATAGTTGAGGACGCTTGTCCAGAAGCGGATATGTCGCTGTGTGCGGCGTGAAATGCGGGCGAGTTTTTCTTTGAGGGTGTTCATGATTTTTCAGCCTTGGGATGGGGAGAGAGGTTCATTTGGATGGCTCGGGCTGGAGGCTTGGGAGGATTGTTCATGGTCGAATCTCATTTGGGCGAAACTCATGTTCGCGGCTCGTGCTCTATGATGAAGGATCGCATTGAAATGCTCGCGTTCTGGAATGATTCATGGAAATATCTGAGGCGGTCGCCGGGGCTTGCAGCACCAACGATGGCGACTGCGGGGAGGATGTGCTCGGGGGTCGGAATAGATGGTGTGTTGCGGAGTTTCTGCATGACGAAATCTGCAAATGCTGCTGCATCGAGGTGGGTGAGCAGTTCGGAAATGGCGCGGTCTGTTTCGCGAGCCCAGGGATAGGGTTTGATATCGAGGTTGATGCTTGCCTCGGAAAGATTATGGATGAGATTCCCACTTCCTATAAGGAGGACTCCTTCTTCTCTAAGCGGAGCGAGGGCTTTTCCGGCTTTTGCCATTTCGGAGGCATCTATTTTATAGGATAGGCTTATTTCGACTACCGGGATGGTGGGCTCGGGATATAAATACCGGACGACACCCCATGTCGCAATATCAAGACCGCGTGAGCTGTCTGTCCGCGCATTGAAGCCTGCCGCAAGAAGGAGCTCGCAGATGCGGCTGGCCAGGCTGGGGTCGCCTCGTGGTGCATATTCGATGCCATGAAGTTCTTCTTTAAAATTAATGGTGTCGTACATCTGGACTGGAAACTCGGCGGAAGTGGTGCGGATTTCCGGAGTACACCAATGCGGGGAAATGACGGCAATGGCGCGGGGTCGGGGAATGGATGCGGCGATTTCGCGCAAGGAGCGGGTGAAGCTGTTGTCGAGAATGAGGTTGATTTCGCTGCCATGGCCGACGAAGAGGAGGGGCATGAGGGGGAGTGGCGAGAGTTCCATAGTCTGGAATGATAATTCGGTCACCAGGAGGATGGCAAGGCTTTTCGGCAGTTTTCTCGGCAGGGCGGCTTGGGGCGGTTCGGGGACAGAGCTGGTGATGGGCAATTGTCATTGGCGCGCGGTTTGGGGACAGAGCTGGCGATAGTGGCGATAGACAGCGGTTATTGGCGCAGATCAAGAGGAGAATGTCCAGAATTGGGCTCGGGTGAGGTCTACCCTGCTATCAGGAAGGAAGGGGATGCCTTCTCTGCCGAGAAGATACTGTTTCATGGCAAGCCCTCCCTGGAATCCTGCAAGGGCACCGTTGCTTGCGATTACCCGATGGCAGGGAATGAGAAGGGGGAAGGGGTTTTCGGAAAGAACATGAGCAACCGCGCGAACCGCGCGAGGATTGCCTGTTGCTTCAGCAAGCGCCCGGTAGGAACTGACATGGCCATGAGGAATGCGAGCTTCGAGGGACAGAGCTCGGCGTGCGAACGGCGATAGAGGAGTCGTCTCCAAGATTGCATCGACACAGGACCGATCGGCTGGGATACCGGTCAGCGTGGATTGAATGATATTGATAATGATTCTCATTATCAATGGGGGGTCATCCATGCTTTCGCAGACGAGATTTTCGAAGTCTTGACGAGCGCGAGAGAGCGCGGACGTTTTTTCATTGGGAAGATAAATTCGCCTGAGTTGGATGGGCGAGCTTTCGGATGTCCCTTCCCAGACAATGACGATATCTCCGAAGATCGATGGGACTTGTATATGAGAACAAGGGGAATTGGAAGCTGTCCTTTTCCCGGCTGGTTTGTCATTCATTTTGCCCGCCTGCGGATGCCTGCGTCTCTGGCTTTTCTGGGGACAGAGCTTGGTCGTGAATGAACACCTGCAGTCCGGTATTGTCCGGGGACAGAGCTTTTACCTGCCAGTGCTCATCGAGCTCAGCATCGATCTCTGAAATGGAGACCCCTTTCATTCGGGCAGCTGGATACTGGATGGTTTCAGACTCGAAAACTCCGAGGATTGTCGGTCCTGAACCCGAAAGCCATATTGCCTTGGCCCCAGCGCTGCGAAGCACGTCGACGACATGATTGTAGCCTGGGATGAGAGCACTTCGGTAAGGCTGATGGATTCTGTCTTCGCAGACTTCTGCAAGAGCATCGAGATCGCCTTCGCGGATGGCCAGAGCGGTCAGTGTTGCATGTGCAATGGCGTGAGTCGTATCAGCCCTTGAGTAGTGACTGGGAAGAGCTGCCCGTGCTACAGAGGTCTCGAGGATATAATCTGGAATGCATGCAAGGAAAATCCAGTGGTTTGGTACAGGAGTGCCTGAGACATGTATTCTGTGAGCAGTCTTGGCTGCTGCAGTAAATCCTCCATAGACAGCTGGTGCGGCGTTATCGGGATGCCCTTCGATATAGGCTGCCATTTCAAGGATGAATTGCTTTTGGGCTGGATTAAGAGAAATCTGCTGTAGATGGTTCTCGCCCAGTCCTGGCTTGAAAGGTTCAGCATTGCGCTGGCGCGCGAGCAGCAACAACGCTGCTGCAGCACCTGCCGCCGAGAGGGCTGCGCTTGATCCCAATCCACGGGCCGGTGGGATTTCGGTTTCGAATTCTACCTCGAGAGCGGGGACAGAGCTTTGCCCTTCCAAACGCGCATCCGTCGCAGATGGCAATCCCAAATCCCCCGGCGCCCCCGGGGACAGAGCTCCCCATGCATGCCTGAATGCGCGGAGAAAAAGATTGTCCTCTCCGCTGAACTCCGGCGGTATCCCCTTGAGCACATTCGTATCGGACTGACGGATTCTGAATGTATTATAAAGGGAAAGCGCGAGCCCAAGACAGTCGAATCCGGGTCCTAGGTTCGCCGTAGTAGCTGGAACACGAATTTCAATCATATCTACCTCACAGTGCCTCATTAAATGGTCGGAATTGTGCCGTGTTCATTGCCTCAGTCCCGACGGGCAAAATCGAGAATTTCTCCAGCCAGCTCTGAAATACTCACCTTTCGGGCGTGATTGACGCGGGCTGAGGAAAGAGCCCGGATAGGCGGGGGAATGGAAGCCCCGGTTCGTTTTGCAAGACTCTCGACAAGCGCAAGCTCGCCACCCGCTCTCGGCATAGGCGAAACACGTCCATCGAGCGCATCGATGCATGCTGCTGGGAATTTGAACGGACTGGCAGTAGCTGCGATCACCAGCGGCACGCCCCCAGATCGCTCAGCTCGAGCTCTGTCCCCAAACAGCCCAAACAGCCCATACTGCTGTTCTGCAACATGAACCGCCACAGCCGTGTGCGGATCGACTAAAATCCCGGTTCGTTCATACAGTGAACGAATCGTCGACATCGTTGCCGCATCGTCGGCCCAGCCGCCCCGGAAGTCAGCGATTTTTTCCCTTTCTTCTGGTGACAGTCCAAGCACCCCATCAAGCTCGAACTCCCGCATCGCCTCCGAAAGCCGCCCGGCGTCGCATCTGAATGCCTGATACAGCAGTCGCTCGAGATTGCTCGAAATGAGGATGTCCATCGAAGGACTCAGCGTTTTTACAAACACTCTTCTCCGATCGTAGACGCCCGTTTGGAAAAAATCGCTGAGAATGCGGTTGGTATTCGACGCACAGACCAGGAATCTGATTGGCAGACCCATCGACTTGGCATATCGCGCAGCGAGGATGTCACCAAAATTGCCCGTTGGCACCACTACATCCATGAGCCGGCTTTCCGCACCTCGGCTCGCGCCTCGAGGAAGACTCAGGTCTTCCCCCCGCAGGTACAAGTCCCGCCATGCTTTGACATAATACACGATCTGGGGAAGCAGGCGCCCGATATTGATGGAATTTGCCGAACTCAGCCTCAGCCCGTAGAATGCTGATGATGGATCTCCGCTTTCCTGAAAGATCCGTTTCACTGCCCGCTGAGCATCGTCGAAATTGCCTTCGAGCCCAAGGACCAGCCTCCCCTCCCTGGGGACAGAGGTCATCTGAAGCCGCTGGATCTCGCTGGTTCCCTCAGCTGGATATATCACGGCTATTTTAATACCGCTCTGGCCGCCCAGCCCCGCGAGCGCGGCGCTTCCGGTATCGCCGGAAGTTGCCGCAAGCACCAGCACCGGCTCTTCGACACCGCACTTTTCAAGACTTTTCGAGAGAAGCCCTCCCATGAGGCTCAGCGCCAGATCCTTGAATGCGCAGGTGCGCCCGTGAAAGAGCTCAAGGATGAATGCACAAGGCGCCTCCTTCCCTGAATCGGGGGAAAGCTGAACTTTCCGCATCGGCACGACATCAGGCACAAAGAAGTTCGGCTCAGGCTCCGCCGTTCGATATGCATTCTCAATGAGGGGACAGAGCTCCTGATCGCTCCAGTCATGGAACCAGGGACGGAGCACCAGAAAGGCGAGCTCTGCATACGAAAGCCCGGGCTCTTCCATGACTTCCCGAGGCAGAGGCGGAATTTCCGACGGAACATACAACCCGCCATCTTCCGGCATTCCGCTTGCGATCGCCTCTGCGATCGTCTTGCGCACTGCAGAACTTCTCGTACTGGTAAAGAAAAGGCTCATGCATCAGAGCATATCGGACAGAAGGGGGGATGGAAAAGCGGTGCGCCTGTGCGAAATTCATCTTTAATAAAGCCAAAAGCTCGCATAAAAAGCCAAAAGCCCGCCAATAAAGCCAATAAAGCCAAAAGCCCGCACCCGATAGCCGGGGCGGGCTTTTTGACTTGTCCATTTTTCTATAGGAGCGCCATACAAAGCAGCGCCATGCAAGGCAGAATAATACTCCAGCCTCACATGAAGCTCGACCGCAGTTCCGATTACACTTTGCTGAGATCGAGCGGAGCCTCGGCCTCGCGCTTGCCGAGCTCTATGTTGAGCATGAAGAGCCCCTGCGGCGTATTGCCCAATAGATCGATTGCCTGAAGGATGTCCGCAGCGTTCTTTTCTTCCTCTACCTGCTCGTCGATGTACCACTGGACGAGGTTCTGGGTCGCATAGTCCTTTTCTTCGAGAGCGAGGTCCATGATTTCCCTTATGCTTGCAGTAACGAATTGTTCATGCTTGAGCACATGCTCGAACAGCGGCCTCACGTTTTCCTCGGCGAATTCGGGTGTCGCGATGGCCGAATAGGCAACCGGCGCATTCTGATCCTGAAGATATTTCACGAATTTCATCGCATGGAACATCTCTTCGTGATACTGCACAGTGAGCCACTTCGCGATGCCGGTATAGCCTTTCTCGGTCATTTTCGCAGCCATGGCCAGATACAGATAGGCTGAGAACATCTCTCTGTTGATCTGAAGATTGATCCTGTCCGCCATCTTTTTCGATATCATAGAATTCCTCCATTTTTGCAATGAGGTGCATACGCACCAGACACCTTGAAATATAATAAAATTCTGACATAAGGCAAAATGCGCAAGTCAGATTCAGCGAAGGCCCCTTATCAGCTCCTCGCGCCGAAAGCACCCCACCAGGTGATCATTGACCATGCCGATTGCCTGCATATGCGCATAGATGGTGATCGAGCCTACAAACCGGAATCCCTCGCGCCGCATCTCTTCGCTGATGCGGTCGGACAGCGCAGTCCGTGCAGGTATCTCAGATAGCAGCTTCCATTCATTGACTATCGGCATACCGCCGACAAAGCGCCATATCCAGCTGTCGAATGAACCATACCTCTCCTGAATCGAAAGAAACGCGCGTGCATTGGCAACAGCTGCTTCCAGCTTGCGCCGGTTGCGGATGAGCCCGGGGTTCTGGAGAAGCGATGCTATGTCCCGTTCCGAATAGCGCGCCACTTTTGCAGGATCGAAGCCGCTGAACGAAGTGCGGTAGGCTTCTCTCTTTCCGAGGATGGTCCTCCACGAAAGCCCGGCCTGCTGTGTTTCCAGAAGAAGGAACTCGAAATGCTTCAGCTCATCATGGACGGGAGTGCCCCATTCTTCATCATGATACCGAACATAGACAGGATCCGTACCGCACCAGGGACAGCGATTCATGGCCCACTTATAGCACGAATCGATTGCGGCACGCCATTACATGACCTATACTGATAATGCAGCCGCTAATGCAGAAAAGCGAAAAATGAGCAAGCTGGCGGCTTCAGGAGGCATAACAATGAAAAAGATGAGCCGGTGGTTGTGTGTTCTTGCCATATTCCTGCTCGCCACAGGCATGGCGACCGCAGATGGACAGCCAGTCCATGCCGAACCGGGAAGCATGTTTGCGCTTGCCGGAATCGAATATGGCTGGGGAGGATTCGGTGTGAGCGGCGGCGTCGAATTCATGCTGAAGAAATTCGATATCCCCAACTTTCCCTTGACTCTCGGGGCCATGGGCTTGGCCGGCATCGAATTCGGTTCTGGCGTCGGCATTGCCATGGCAGGCATGGCGACACTCCACTGGGGGCTCAAGTCCTATGCCGAACTTCCTGAATATTTCCAGAAATTCGACTGGTATATCGGGCTGGGTCTTGGCATGGGCATTGTCCCCTTCGGAATCGGCATTTCCAGCGGCGGAGGAGTGGACTACTATCTCAAGGAGAATCTTGCGATCGGCGTGCGTTCCTTCTATGTCTACCATTTTTCTGGCGGTTCAGGAGCGAATGCCTCTTTGGGGGTGCGCTTGAAACTCTAGCTTGAAACTATAGTCTGAAGCGATATGCAGACAGCAGGCCTTCAGCCTTGACTGAAGGCCTGTATCCTGCGCACCTGCATCCAGCAAGCTGCCTTCTGTACTGAAGAAATGCATTTTTTTCAGCGGCGGGTGGGGAAAAGTGCCCCCGCTCGAAGTTGGAAGGTGAATGCACCAGAGCTGTTCACGCTTGCCAGCATGCTGAGCTGAGCCGGTGCGAGACCGAACGCGCTTGCCTGAACCGAAAAGCAGAGGCCGCCCGCCCATGCTTCAAAGGCAAGCGCATGGGTTTCGTCAGCTTTCCACTTCATATCGAGGAAGGGAGCGAGCTCGAAATTTTTCAGCAGTATCGATTCGGCAAAATCCACCGAATACTTCCGCGGCGCAAATGCCAGTTCGGCATTGGTGATCACCAGCGCCATTGCATCAGAGCGAGTGACAGCTCCCCGGAAACCGTCAAATTCAGTTTCCCTGAACGGCACACCAGAGAGCGATACCCTGGTGTTCGCCCTCATCCGCGGAGCGAATGACGCATTCTTCACACCAGCCCACAGCGAACCCTCGACACCCGCGGCGATAGCCTGCGCTGAGGAACTTTCGGCAAAGCCCCCCGCTTCCAGCGAAAACCAGGGGGCAGAGCCTGGCTGTTTTTTGCTTTCTCCTTCGGCAGTATCTTCATACTCCGGATCGATAAAGAACCCGCCTCTGGCTTCCCATGCTGACGAAGAAGCGCTGAAGCTGTCCAGATACGCGCCTTCGAGATTGAAGCCCGCCTTCCTTCTTCCAATGATGCCGCTTGCCTGCAGGCCGGTCGAAAACTCATACATGGATGGAACATGCCAGCCCGCGGCCGACCCATCATAGGCTCCCCACAGCCGCGCAGAGAAACGAGCTTCGAGACTGCCTGCAGGATTGATGTTAAAAGCGCTGTCGAGCACCCACTGTCTGGTCCCCGTGGGAGACAACAGCGCAAGATATGAGATAGCAGTGTCCATTCGCCATACCGAAGCCTTCAGTGTCATCCCCGCGTGGGGAAATTCCTGAAGCGAACCCGGCACATGGATGAATGGAGGGGCCAGCACCAGCCTTGGCGCGATGCGCAAACTGAGCGGCATGTTCGGCCTGACTCCGGTTCGGATTGCCGCAATGGCCGACACAAGCCTTGCATGCATTGCACTGCGGCTAACAGCACCTTCTGGTGCTGCAGGCCGTGTCAAATCGAAAAAGCGAAGCGCCTGCACCGCACTCTCTTCTCCAATCCGGATGATCTGTTCAGGGTCGCTGAATTGCATGTAGGAGAGCTCTTCTACGCGGTTTCTGATGATAAGGGCATTGGACCGGGCAAGCGCTTCGATACCGGCTCTCGTCTTTCCGATGTCAAAAGCACGGTTTATGACGGTGATCGGGTTGGAGAAGTTCATGCGGCGGTTGTACAGGGCTGTGGAGACGATAATCGAACTGGTGAACCTGAGGGCTGGCTCGAGAGGAACAATGTTTGTCGATCCTCCATCAATGATAAGAAAATCTTCAATGGGCTGAGGCTCGAAGATTGCAGGCATGGCTATGGCACCGGCCATGATCCTGCTGAAACCGCCTTCGGCAAACCACACCTGGCGCCGCGTGCGCAGATCTTCTCCGATAATGATGATGGGAATGCGTGTTTCCGATAGATCCATGCTCCCCATCAGCATGTCGAGCACGGCAATGAATCGATTCATGGTAATGAAGCCGCCATGGGTCGGAAAGACAATGTCCAGATAGTGCTCGGGGGACAGAGCGCTTACCAACAGCTCGATGTCATCAGGGGAAAAACCAGCCGCATAAAGCATGCCCACGATAGCGCCCATGGAATTCGCTACGATAAAATCCGGCTCGATGCCTGCTGCTTCCAGCGCTTTCAGTACTCCAATGTGCGCATAGGCGCGGGCTGAACCGCCGCAAAGAACCAGAGCGAGGGGCTCTCGCGCCCCGCCTGTTTTTTCCGCAAGCCTGTGCGCAAAGGATGCTTCGCCAAGGAATAGAGGTTCGGCAATGCTTCTGAGTGGGTCACCTGGCAGAAATGCCGAATCGAAAGACCCTTCGGCCTGCTGTGCCTGTACCAGACTGCCCATGGGTACGGCGATCAGCAAAAGGAAGAGAAAAATGGAACAAAGGCAGGGCCGCAATGCCCGCCTTGAGCAATGCATGGGATACATTCATATTATTATAGAAGAGAATCGAACATGATTGAAGCGAGCGCAGAGCAGGCGCCTCTCTTCTCGACAATTCTGCCGATTTCCTGTTATTCTTTCATCATGTCAGACATTGCAGACACCGATCCGGATCCTTTCAGTAGTCACGGAGGGCAGACCAATGGCGTCTGAACTCCTGGTCCTCCTTTTTCTAATACTGCTCAACGGCTTTTTCTCGCTGTCGGAAATGGCGCTTGTCTCATCACGAAAAGCCCGCCTCAAGGCCGAAGCCGACAAGGGCAAGCGTGCCTACCGGATGGCCTTCCTGGCCAGCGAATCGCCGGGGCGCTATCTCTCCACTATTCAGGTTTCCATAACGCTCATAGGCATTCTTACCGGCGCGGTGAGCGGTGCGACAGTTTCCCAGCGGCTTTCTGCCTGGTTGAGCTCTGTCCCCGTGCTGGCACCACACGCCGAATCGATCGCCGTAGCCCTTGTCGTCATCCTGGTCACTCTCATCTCGGTTGTGCTGGGCGAGCTGGTTCCCAAATCCATAGCCCTGCGCAGCCCCGAATCGCTCGCGGCCTTTTCCATCATGCCGATGCATGTGCTGAGCCTTGTATTCGCTCCTCTCGTACGGGCGCTGTCGGCGATGACCGAGGGCATTGTGCATCTTCTGGGGCTTTCCCGAAAAAGCGGCCCTTCCGTGACAGCAGAGGAAGTGAAGATTCTTGTCGAACAGGGCGAAGAGTCGGGAGTATTCGAATCTGCGGAGCGCGAGATGGTCGAGGGCGTACTGAATCTCGATGACCGGCGCGTCACGCTGTTCATGACGCCGCGCACCGAAGTCGTCGTACTCGATCTGGACGATGCCTCAGCCAGGCACCGCAGGCTGATCATCGAACATTCGGAATTTGCCTATCTGCCTGTGGTGCAGGGGGATCTCGACCATCCCAGGGGCATGCTGCCGATCAAGCGCGCTCTGACCATGATGGCAGAGGGCCGGTTTTCGGCCATAACCGACTGCATGGAGCCGCCCGTCATGATACCAGAGCATTTTTCTGGCCTGCAGGCCCTGGGCATTCTGAAAGATGCCAAGAAGACCGCAGGGCTCATCGTCGATGAATATGGTGGAGTATCGGGCCTGGTAACGGTGGGGGATCTGCTGGAGGTCATCGCCAGCGTTCCCCAGCCCGAACGTGCCGAAGAACCGGAGATTTTCCAGCGCAGCGACGGCTCATGGCTCGTGGACGGCTCCATGCCGATCGACGAATTTGCCCGTCATATCGGCTGTTCGCCCGAAGAAATTTCAGGCGAGGACTACGAGACTGTGGCTGGCTGGATACTGCACCTGATGGGCACCATCCCCAAAGCTGGAGATGTGATCGATCATCCGCCACTTTCGATCGAGGTCATGGACATGGATGGCAAGCGAATCGACAAGGTGCTGGTGCGAAAGTGCGAATAGCCATTCACCTCCCTATTCGGCAAACTGGTCTAATCGCCCCTCTCGTATGACACGATACTCTCCGGTCTCGGTGTTGAGATCGTAGACCGAAAAATTGGTGTCGATATTGAAGCCCGGCAGTCTGACGGCAAAATTGAGCGAAGCCGAACCCTCGTCGCCGGAGATGATGCGGTGGAATACATTGGTAGGCCAGACCAGCATGGCCGGGCCATCGTAGATCAGCTTGCCGTTGTGCCATACCTTGTCGGGTTCCACGATGAAAGTTTCGACAGTCCTGTGTTCCAGAGTGAAAATGTCGACTGTTCTCTGTCCCTGCAGTACCAGCAGATTGTCTTCCTGATGGGGATGCATGTACCAGGGCCTTTCGATATCGCCGACAGAACCGGGAGAATATGCCCGCTGTGCATGGATAACCCGGTCGATTCCATCGATACGCGGAAGCGCCGACATTGGCACGATGTCGAACGACACACCGGGGGTTTTTCTGAATGGCTTGAGTGCGATGATCTTCCAGAATCGAGGAACTTCCTGAAATATGACCTGCATGAACGCCTCCCTTACTTTTCGTCTGTCCTGCTCTTCGTATCAATTGTAATGAAGTGAAGGCGAAATGCAAGAAAAAAGCCGCGGTCATCAAGACCGCGGCCTTCGATGTCGATTCGGGGATACTAGCTTCGGACTGCTGCCGCTTGCTCCACGATGGAAGAGACGAACCAGCGGTGAATCGGGGCATCGGCCAAAAGCTCCGGATGGAAGGTCGCAGCGATCACTGCTCCCTGCTGAACCATGACCGGCTCGTCCTGCAGGGTTGCCAGCACGCTTACTCCCTGCCCCATCGAAATGATGCGCGGAGCACGGATGAAAATGCCATCGATGGTGTCGATGCCCGGAAGCCTTGTCTGAATCGGTGCGTGAAAGCTGTCTATCTGGCGGCCGTAGGCGTTGCGCCGCACCGTAATGTCAAGTGCGCCAAGCCTGGTCTGGTCGCTTCCTTCAATATGTTTCGAAAGCAGAATGAGGCCTGCGCAGGTGGCAAACACCGGCATGCCTGCATCAATGCGCGCCTTGAGCGTTTCGAACATACCGAAACGCTCAAGCAGCATCCCCATGACGGTACTTTCGCCGCCCGGGATGACCAGGGCTTGCACAGGCTCAAGATCGACAAGGCGCCGCACTTCGAGAGTCTCCGCTCCCGCACGCAGAAGCGCCTTCGCATGCGCTTCGTAATCGCCCTGAAGCGCGAGCACTCCGACGATCGGCTTGCTCACCAGCCCCTCCCCGCGATTTTCTGATGTTCTTCGAGCTCATCGAGGCCGATTCCGACCATGGGTTCTCCGAGGTCTTCGGAAATTTCCGCAAGCACCTTCGGGTCTCTGTAGTTGACGACTGCAGCGACAATGGCTTTTGCGCGGCGCTCGGGGTTGCCGGACTTGAAAATGCCAGAACCGACAAACACAGCCTCGGCGCCAAGCTGCATCATGAGGGCAGCATCGGCGGGCGTGGCGACGCCGCCTGCGGAGAAGTTGGGGACGGGAAGTTTCCCAGTCTTTGCAACTTCCCATACCAGTTCGAAGGGAGCGCCAAGCTCCTTGGCGGCGGTCATGAGCTCTTCATCGCGAAGCTGAGTCAGGCGGCGGATGCCTTCCTGAACCGTGCGCATATGCCGGACTGCTTCGATAATATCGCCGGTTCCGGCTTCGCCCTTGGTGCGGATCATGGCAGCACCTTCGCCAATTCGGCGGAGCGCTTCGCCCAGATCGCGGCAGCCACAGACAAAGGGCACCTTGAAGTCGTGCTTGAAGACGTGATAGCGGTCATCGGCCGGCGTCAGGACTTCAGATTCGTCGATGAAATCAACGCCGAGCGCTTCCAGGATCTGCGCCTCTACAAAATGCCCGATACGGCACTTGGCCATCACCGGGATGGAGACTGCATCCTGGATTTCCTTGATGATCTTGGGGTCGGACATGCGTGCTACGCCGCCTTGAGCCCGAATGTCGGCAGGAACCCGTTCGAGTGCCATGACCGCACAGGCTCCGGCGCGTTCGGCGATTTTTGCCTGAGCAGCATTGGTGACGTCCATGATGACGCCGCCCTTGAGCATTTCAGCCAGTCCGACTTTGATTCTCCACTGCTCGCTCTGGCGGGCAGACCACAGATTCTGTTCCATATGGATACTCCTCGCAGTATGTGCCGTGGGAAAGGAAATTGCGTTTCAGTGAGTAAATACATTAGCTGAAAAAGCGTCTTTGTGCAAGCTGTGCATGGTGTCTCGAACCTTGTTGATACGGTGAGGATTTTCAGCGATATGCATTTGGAGTATGATGGGGCTCATGAAAGTTCTTGTGACAGGCGCTTCGGGTCTGCTTGGGCGTTCGGTCATGCAAAAGGCCAGAGCCCATGAGGATTGGGATGTGATAGGTACGGCATTTTCAAGAGCCCGGGCTCCGCTCGAAAAGCTTGACCTGACGGATGAACTGCAAGTTGCCCGCTTTTTTGCCGAGTACCGCCCGGATATCGTGCTGCATCTGGCTGCCGAGCGCAGGCCTGATGTCGTCGACAGGGAAAAGCCGCGGGCCTGGTCGATCAATGTAGATGCAGCCCGGATTGTCGCGCGCGAATGTGCGCGCCGAGGCGCGTTCATGGTGCTTGCATCCACAGACTATGTATTCGATGGATCATCACCGCCCTATTTCCCTTCCTCTCCGGTACATCCGCTTAACGAATATGGCAGCATGAAGCTGGAAGCGGAACGATCGGTCGAAAGCGTCTTTGCAAGCGCTGGTCGTGCCGGATCCCGGCTCTGCATGGGAGCAGTACTGAGAATTCCGCTTTTATACGGACCGGTTGAATATCTCGAAGAATGCTCGGTGACCGAGCTGGCGCGCGTTTTGAAGACCAGCGAACCGGTGAAAGTCGAACACTGGGCTCAGCGCTACCCGGCGCATGTCGATGATGTGGCAGATGCATTCCTCCGGGTGGCTGACGCGCTTGTTGGCGGAAATCATGATTACGGGCTCTTCCCCCGCTTTCTTCTCTCAGGAAGCGAGGCATATACCAAGTACGAGATGGTGCGGGCCATGGCCATGGCGCTCGGTCTTTCCTGCAGTCATGTCCAACCCGATCCCTCTCCGCCCCAGGGCGCACCCCGGCCGCGAGACTGCCGCATGGACACATCGCTTCTGGCATCATTGGGCTGGAAACAGGAAATACGTTTCTCAGATGCGATAGGACCAATCCTTAAACCATTCTTCTCCTGAGCCGGAACATGAAAAGAAATAGAACATCCGCACACTGCACCGCCGCATGCTGGCACATGGTGCTGATTGTTATCGTGCTTTTTTCTGCAGGACGTGCTGCTGCAGTGTATTCTGAAACACAGCCTCCTTTTCAGAATCCTTCAGTTACAGTTCAGCAATTCGACACAGCTGGATATCTTGAACAGCATGGGTTCCAGAGAGTGAGCGCCACCCAGCCCCTTATCCATTACAGCGCCGAATCATGGAAGAAGGCTCTTCTGCCGGCAATCCGGAATGCAAGAACGTCTATCTGCATTGTGATGTATCTTGCGAACAGGAACGAATTCAATGCCGAAATCTACGATGCTTTGAAGGAAAAAGCCGACCAGGGAGTAAGGGTTTATTTTATGTTCGACCCCTCTTCCTATCAGCGCATTCTTCACAATCCGCAATGGAATCCCGAAATTGTTCCACCCTCGTCAGTGTTCCGCGGGTCGAAGGTGCTGTGGGCGGAAGTCGGACCATTCCGCATGGAAAGGTTGATGGCGCTTCCCTGGCTTCTGTTGCGCGACCACAGGAAAATCGTGCTGATCGATGGGGAGCATGTATTTGCGGGGGGCTTCAATATCAACGTCTATTCGTTCGCGCCTCTCGATCTGAGTGGCAATGTCGACGCCATGGTCGAATTTCACAGCCTCGAGGCGGGCAGATATCTTGCCCGTTCGTTTGCTGAATCGTGGAACCGCTGGTCGGTCAGTCAGGTGACGCAAGAGATGCTGGTGCCGGAAGCCCCCGGGGGTTCAGTGGAAACCATGAAAGCCGCGGAAACCACGGAAGCCACTGATCATTCCGGGAAGCAGGTGAGCCTCTGGCTTGTCGACCAGCAGGTGGACCGCCAGTCTCTGCAGGAGGGAGCGCAGGGGATTTCTCCCATCGATGCGATGTTCAAAGCCGTATTCCGCAGCGCAGACTCGGAAATCTGGCTCGTTCAGGCGCTGGGAATAATGGCAGCGCCTCAGATGCAGCTTATACGCGAGGCGATACAGCGTGGCGTAAAGGTGAACCTCATGCTCTCCGAAAACCAGTTTGCCTACAATATGGACAAGGCTGTCCGCTACAAGGTGCTCCCTCTCATCGATGCGGGAGTGCATGTGTACATGTACAAATCGGAAGGGAATGCACTGCTTCATTATAAAATGGCAATGGCCGACGGCCGGCTGGTCGCCCTGGGGAGCGCCAATTTCAATCCGCGCTCCCAGTACCTTTCGAATGAGGTTGCCATAGTGGCTGACGACGAATACACGGTTGCCGCTGTCAAGCGGAACCTTGAGGAGCTGCTGCAGAGGTCGCGCAGGATCACGAGGGAAGAAGCGGCGACTTGGAGAGGGTTTGTGAATTTCATCTATTATCTGATCACCATCCCCGGAGGCTGAACATGAGCACATGCGGTACGGATGTTCGGAAAGGGCCCCTGGGCTGGACTGCGGTCCAGGTACTGATATTGTCGCTATTTTTGATAGCATCAACTCTGCATGCCCATGCGGCGGGTTCCTGGGAAACCGCCATTGTGGGAGGGATCGAAGGCTTCAATGCTCCGGGAACAGGTCTTTCCGCGGGAGAATATCTTCGCATGGGGCTGTATCGTGACCCATGGGCTCCTCTACCGCTGAGGCCATCCTTCTGGGCAGGGGTCCTTGTGCCCTTCAATCCTCCGGATATGAATTCTGCGATGATTGGAGGCGGGGTCGAGCTGCAGTTTTTCACCCAAAGGGTCAGGGAAGCGCTCTTTGTCCGGCAGTGGCGGTATGCGCCTTCGGTGTCAGCCGATCTGATGTACGCAGCCGCGGGAGGGGGGAAGGGTGCAGTGCTTCTGGCCGTACAGCCGCTCCGGTTCTGGTTTGGGGATTCTTTCATGTCCTTTCTGGGGACAGAGCTGGTGCTGGGGACAAGTGGCGGGGTTGAGGGCTGGGGAATATCTCTGCTGAGGATCATCAGCTTTGTCAATTGAGGGGCGAACATTGAGCACAAGGTTCCAATCAGTCTTTGCTGGCAGTCTCCGCATTCGAGGAAGGAGGGGCAATCGAGGAGGACGGCGCGCGGCAATGCTCCTCGTTCTGCTCGTTTTGAGCGCAGTGCTGACGGGAAGGCTCGAAGCGCAGGATCTCTCGGTCAGTGTTCAGCAATGGAGCTTTTTTGCCGATGCAGACGGGCGCCGGGTATCCGGGCCGGGAGTCCACCTTTCTACCAGTCTAGTATGGGGATTAAGCCCCAGGGTGGAAGCCAGTCTTGGGATTCTGGGCATGCTTACTCCTTATCCTGGAGACACCCTGGCGGGCGTGGCTGCGGTCGGCTATTCGCTTCTGAGTGAACGCTGGATATCGGAAACAGTTCCTCCCAACTGGCTGAGGATGCTGGTTGAGGCGGGTGCGGTCGGAGGCGTAAAGAGAATGTATTCAGGGCTGGGAGGCGGTCCGCAGGCATTTTTCCAGCTTTTTGTGCGCGTTACGCCGCTGGTGCTGGGGAATTCGTTCTATCGGCGGAGTGACGGGCTGTTTGCGCTTGGAGCCGGGTGGGATGCGCTGAATGGCGGATTGTCGCTCTTTGTCAATTTCGCCTCGATACGTTTTCGCGCGTTGCCCTGGTGAAGGCACGAAAAACATGCAGGTGCCTCCTATTCCCGAAAATCGACGATCTTCCCCGGATTCATGATGAGATCGGGGTCCCATGCACGCTTGATGGCGCGGATCAGGTTCAGCTCTACGGGGTCGGCAAATTCCGCCATGTAGCGCTTGCGCTTGAGCCCGATGCCATGTTCCCCGCTTATCTTCCCTCCCAGCTTCGCTGCCGCACGATACAATGCCTCCAGGGCCTTTGGCTCAATCTCGTGCCAGCGCTCTATGGACATGTCGGGATCTTTTACCAGTGTGGCGTGGAGATTGCCGTCTCCCGCATGCCCATAGCAGGGGATGGTGATGCCGTATTCCTTTTCGATTCGCTCGAGTTCTGGGATAAGGGCTGGTATCGAGGCGGGAGGCACGACGATGTCTTCGAGGCTCTGTACCGGGCAATAGACCTTGAAGGCTTCCGCGATGTTGCGCCGTATAGCCCAGAGCCGCTCCTGCGTGGTTCGGTTGTCGGCAATATATACTTCGATCGCTCCCTGTTCCATGCAGAGATCTCCCACAGCCTCCGCCTCCCGCTCGACACGCTCAGGCTCCGCACCATCCATCTCGATGAGCAGCATTGCCCCACAGTCCGCATAGGAAAGGCTTTCGTTCAGATAGGCGCAGGAGGTTTCTACTGAACGCCGGTCCATGAATTCGATCGATGCGGGGATAAAACCTTTCGCGAGGATCCGGGGTACGGCTGAAATAGCTTGCTGAGGGCTGTGGAAAAGAACAAGCAGGTCGCTTTTCGCGGCGGGCAGGGCTATCAGGCGGATGGTGGCCGCGGTCACAATGCCGAGCGTACCCTCCGAGCCGACGATGAGCTGGACGAGGTTGTAGCCGGTGACATCCTTCGCGAGCTTGCCTCCCAGCTGGACGATCTCTCCCAGCGGGGTTACGAATTCGAGGCCAAGGATGTAGCGCGCAGTGACGCCGTATTTGATGGCCTTTCCTCCGCCGGCATTTTCGGCGATATTGCCGCCAAGGGTGCAGGTTTCGAGGCTCATTGGATAGCCTGCGTAAAAAAGCCCGTGTTCCTTTACGAGGTTGTTGATTTCGTTGGTGACGATACCAGCCTCGACAGTCATGGTGAGGTTGTCGTAATCGATTTCCCGCACGCGGTTCATCTTTTCCAGAGAGAGCACAATGCCGCCGAACACTGGAATGGCGCCGCCGGACAGGCCGCTTCCTGCCCCGCGCGGCGTGATGGGGATGTGATGCTTCCGGGCGAGGCGCACGACAGCGGCGACCTGTTCGGTGTTTTCGGGGGTGACGACGGCATCGGGAAGGTGGGCATATTCTTCGCGGGATGTTTCGTCATGGGAGCAGGCTTCGAGTTTTGCCGGATCGATCGAAAGGTTGCGCGGGCCGACGATGGCGGCCATCTCTTCGAGCATGGCTGGTGTGAGTGGACTGTAGGTCATGGTCTGCCTCTCTTTTCTTCGATTGCCCTGGTGAGGCGCGGCAGTAGTTCGAAGAGGTCACCGATGAGGGCGAGGTCGGCTACCGCATGGATGGGCGCATCGGGGTCGCTGTTGATGGATATGATGGTCTTTGCGGTACGGATGCCGGCCAGGTGCTGGATCGCGCCCGATATGCCAGCGCAGATATAGAGCTCTGGCGAAATGGTCTTGCCGCTCAGGCCCACCTGATGGGGATAGCTTATCCAGCCGCGGTCTACCGCTTCCCGGCTGGCGCCTACGGCTCCTCCGAGGGCCTCGGCGAGGGCGCGGACATGGCGGAAGTGCTCGGCTTTGCGCAGCCCTTTTCCGCCTGAAACGACGATACGTGCAGCTTCGAGGTTCTGGAAGTCTTTTACGTCGCGCTCCAGCGAGAGGATGCTGACGGCGCTGGATTCGGGCTCGGCCTGGAGAATGGACTCGGGCTTGGAGCCGGGCTCGAGCAGAGATCGGGGCAGGCGGAGCACAGTGCCACACCGTGCAGGGTCGGGAGCAAGGGGACGCATGGAATGGGGGCGGACTGTGGCCATCTGGGGCTTGTGGCGGGGAGTTTTGATGGTGGCCATGATGTTGCCTCCGATTGCGGGGCGGGTCTGGAGCAAAAGCTCTGTCCCCTCTTCAATGGCGAGTTCGGTACAGTCGGCGGTAAGACCTGTCGAGAGCATGACAGCCAGATGCGGCATGAGGGTCCGGCCGGTGCTGGTTGCGGCGGCAAGGATGATATCGGGCTTTCTTGTGCGGGCAAGGGTCGAGATGGCACGGGACCAGCGTTCGCAGATGAATGGCGAGAATGCGGTGTCTTCGAGGGCGAGGACGATGTCGGCTCCGTGGGCGATGAGGCTGTCTGCGTCTTCGCTTATGAATGATGGGACTGGAACGATGGCGGCGAGCGGCACGCCAAGGCGGTCGGCGAGAAGCCTGCCCCTGGCTAGAAGCTCGAAAGAGATGGGGTGTACGCGCCCTTCGCGCATTTCGGCGATAATCCACAGTTCGCGCCCGGGCGATTCCGACCGTGCAGGCGGCATAGAAACCGGCTTCTGAGAAACAGACTTCGGAAAAGTGCCGGCCGGAAATGAATCAGCCTGAGCCCTGGCCGCCTTGCCTGCCAAAGCGTCGCTGCCGACATTCGGGCCGGGGCTCAGAAGTCCCTTTTCTTCCAGGACAGTCAGAATAGCGCTTATTGCTTTTTCGATACCCTCTTCATCGCGCGCGATCAGGCGCGTACCGTCACGCGCAACGCGGGGGTGGAAAATCTTTGTCACACGAGTGGGAGATCCTGCAAGCCCTGTTTCTTCCGGATTGAGGCCCAGGTCGGCCGCTCCCCATCGAATGATCTCCGCTGTGCGGGCAGCTTTCTTGCCCCGAAGGGTGGGCAGGCGCGGCGAAGCGATTTCCTTTACCACCGTGACAAGGCAGGGAAGCCTCGCCTCGATCCGCTGGTAGCCCTCTTCCGTCAGTCGGCGGATGCGGGTGTATCGGCCTTCGGCTCTCTCTTCAATTTCCAGACTGCTGACATAGGTGAGTACCGGAATGCCCAGCCATGCGGCAATGCCCGGCCCCACCTGGCTGGTATCGCCGTCGGTTGCCCGCTCTCCTGTTATGATAAGATCGCAGGGTTTCTGGGGACAGAGCTTTCGGATGGCGGCAGCGAGCACGCGCGAGGTAGCCCAGGTGTCGGAACCAGCGAAGGCTCGATCGGTCAGGAGTACCGCCCTGTCGCATCCCATGGCGAGAGCCTCACGCAGGGCCCGTTCGGCGTCCGGGGGTCCCATCGTGATCACGGTGACCATGGCGCCGGCTGAGGAACCAGCTGCGGCACTGGATGCGACGTCGGCTTCAGCTTTGGCTTCAGCTCCGGCCCGTTCTTTCAGTCTGAGTGCTGCTTCGATGGCATACAGATCGAGGGGGTTGATGATATTGCCGGTACCGGTACGTATGATCGTTCCGGTGTCCGGGTCCATGGTGACCTTGTCGGTTTCGGGTACCTGCTTCAGGGTGACGATAATGTCCATGCAACTGCTCCGGATTTTCAGTATGCCATGAAAAATGTTTTCAGGCCAGCACAGAGCGCCTTCTGCCCTTATCCCTCGAATCGGGCGGTACCAGGCATCCGGGACGCGTGCCGATCAGATCTGTTCTACCCAGAATGGTCAATGCTTCGCGGACCAGCCTGTGGTGCTCCGGCTTGTTGAACTGAAGCAGAGCCCGCTGGAGTGCCCTTTCGTGATCGCCGCGCGCCACGTACAGCGCCTTGCCATCCAGCGGATTCAGCCCCGTATACCACATTGCCGTCGACAGTGTTCCCGGCGTAGGGTAAAAATCCTGAACCTGATCGGGGACAAACCCGAAACGCTTGAGGTACAGGGCGAGTTCGAGCGCATCTTCGAGCGTCGCCCCGGGATGTCCCGAAATGAAATATGGAACCAGGTACTGCTTCTTTCCAAGAGCCATATTCAGCTGCCGGTATTCAGCCGCAAAGCGGTCGAACACCTCGTGCGGAGGCTTGCCCATGAGCGCGAGCACCCGGTCCGACACATGTTCCGGAGCCACCTTGAGCTGGCCCGAAATGTGGTGCTCGACCAGATCGCGGAAGAAAGCTCTGTCCCTGTCGAGCATGAGATAGTCGTATCTGATACCTGAGCGGATGAACACCCGCTTGACGCCGGGCAGTGCGCGCAAGCGGGCGAGCAGTTCCCGATATTCTCGATGGTCGGGTTCGAGGTTTGGGCAGGGTTGCGGCGCAAGACAGAGACGGTGGGTGCAGGCGCCATGCGCTGTCATTTTCGTGCAGGCAGGTCCGCGGAAATTGGCGGTCGGTCCGCCCACATCGTGGATATAGCCTTTGAAATTTGGCTTCTTGATGAGTTCCTGCGCTTCTTTGACTATCGAATCGATACTGCGCGACGTTACGACGCGTCCCTCGTGGAACGCGAGCGAACAGAAGGAACAGCCTCCGAAACAACCCCTCGAAGAGAGGAGCGAAAACTGTACCTCTGAAAGGGCCGGGACGCCGCCTGCGGTATCGTACATGGGATGCGCCTCCCTCATAAAGGGAAGGGCGTACACGCGGTCCAGCGCCTCGCGGTCGAGCGGAAAGGCAGGAGGTTCCTGAACAACAAGACGGTTCTCGCAGGGTTCCATGAGTCGGCGGGCGGACCATGGATCGCTGTTGTGGTACTGAATGCGGAAAGATTCCGCATAGGCCAGCCGGCCTTCGGCGCTGATGGCAGAGACTTCCTCGAAGGAAGGCAGGAATATGGCCTCTGTGATGGCTTCGATGCCGCTGGTCCGCTCTTTCTTCAGAAGGCGCTGATCGTGGACAGCCCATACCGTCCCCCTGATTCCAGAAAGATCGAGCTCTGTCCCCGCATTGGCGGCTTGATCCAACCGGCCGATAATCTCGAGCACCTGCTGTTCGCCCATGCCATACACGAGGATATCTGCCTTGGCATCGAGCAGGATCGAGCGGCGAACCCTGTTCGACCAGTAGTCGTAGTGCGATAGCCTTCTGAGCGAAGCTTCGATGCCGCCAATAACGACCGGCACTCCCTTGTACGCCTGCCGACAGCGGTTGGCATATACGATGACAGCCCGGTCCGGCCTGGCATTATTCCGGCCCTTGATTCCTGGACCGAGCGTTCCGTCCGCACGCAGGCAGACCGCAGGATTGCCTCCCGGCGCAAAATCGTCGGTCGATCGCAGTTTTTTATTGGCTGTATAGGAAGATACCATCGAGTCGAGCCCGCCTGCCGTAACAAGCCAGGCCAGGCGCGGCCGGCCAAACATGCGGAACACTTCAGGGTCATCGGGATCGGGGCGGCTCAGGATCGCGATGCGATAGCCGGCATCCTCGAGCACCCGCCCGATCAGAGCGGCTCCAAAGGATGGATGATCCACATAGGCATCGCCGGTAACGAGGACCGCATCGAAGTCTCCCGGCTTGAGGCTTTTTTTCGCCATATCCAGCGGATGCGCAACGAGAAAATCCATATATGGGGAAGTATATACGAAATTCGAAGATGTGTCCGGGTTTGGGACCTTTTGCCGCCGGCCTCGGTTATCAGTATATTTATAAAGTAATTAACGCATAACAGCGTGGACATCGATTTCAAGGAGGGTTGTTCATGACCAAAAACATGGGAAAGAACGACAAGACTATTCGCATCATTGCGGCGATTGTAATCGCGATTCTGATCCTTACCGGCGTGCTGACTGGGGTCTGGGCCTGGATACTGGGCATTCTTGCCGTGGTGTTCGCAGCGACCAGCGCGATATCCTTCTGCCCTCTCTACACGCTTTTTGGTATCAGCACCTGCTCGAGGGAAGAAAAGAAGAGCTGATCCGCTCCTGACTGCTCCGGCTTGAGCTCCTATTGCTTTTCCTGCTGTTGATCCGGTGTTTCAGCCGGAGCTGTTCCTGCTTTCGATTCGGCATCCTCTGCAAGTTTGCTCAGCTTTTTTGTTGTGTGTTTCTCGCGCGAAAGCGCCCATGATTTCTTCCAGAGGGAAGGAACCAGAAGGAATATGCCAATCAGGATGCCCACTGCAAAGGCAACAATCAGCACAAGGGACAGCGGCGCTTCAGCCGCCCATCCGAACAGGGCTACCGTCACGGTGCCGCTGTTCTGGACAGCAAAAATGACCGCCAGCACTGCTACTATCAGCAGAATGACAATATAGGCGATTTTCATGGTTTCCCTCCCCGGCTGAAATGAGCGCTATAGCAGAAAAAGCCTTCACTCATCAGCCTGCTCATGAGGAATCCGGGCAAACTCCCAGTGCTCCGGAGCCCGCCACAGGCTCGACAGCATTAGCTCCTTAATAAATATTAGCTCTTTAGGCAGGCGGTCGTAAAGTTTCATGAACAATTCTTCATGCGACAGGATTTCGTTCATCCACGCATCCCGGTCCACCGTCATGATCTCATTCCATTTTTCGGGCGAATATTCAAGCCCATCCCAGCAGATATCCTCGTAGCGGGGCATCCAGCCGATCGGGCTTTCGACCGCCTTGCCATGGTTGTTTGCTCGGTCGACAATCCATTTGAGTACGCGAATGTTCTCGCCAAAGCCCGGCCAGAGGAATTTCCCTTCGGCATCCTTGCGGAACCAGTTGACCCCGAATATGCGCGGCGGGTTGCAGCTCCAGCGCCCGAAGCGCAACCAGTAATTGAAATAGGACGCCATGTTGTAGCCGCAGAAGGGCAGCATGGCGAAGGGGTCGCGCCGCACCTGTCCCACGGTACTGGTCGATGCAGCCGTGGTCTCCGAGCCGAGGGTCGCTGCCAGATACACGCCGTAAATCCAGTTGAAGGATTGATAGACAAGCGGATAGACCGTGCTTCGCCGGCCTCCGAAAATGAGCGCCTTGATCGGCACTCCCTCGGGATTTTCCCACTCCGGATCTATGCTGGGGCATTGGCTTATCGGTGCAGTGAAGCGCGCATTGGGATGCGCCGCCGGCTTGCCGGATGCTGGATCCCAGGGCTTTCCCTGCCAGTCGATGAGCCCTTCCGGGGGTGTCGGCGTCATGCCTTCCCACCAGATATCGCCGTCCGGGGTAAGGGCGCAATTGGTGAATATGGTGTTGGCGCGAATGGTGGCCATGGCATTGGGGTTCGATTTTTCCGAAGTACCCGGCGCAACGCCGAAAAAGCCCGATTCCGGGTTGATAGCGCGGACCTGCCCCTTGGCATCGGGTTTGAGCCATGCGATGTCGTCGCCAACTGTTGTCACTTTCCATCCTTCGAAAGCCTTGGGCGGAATCAGCATGGCGAAATTCGTCTTGCCGCATGCGCTGGGGAAGGCTGCGGCCACATAGGTTTTTTCTCCGCTCGGAGACTCGACGCCGAGAATGAGCATGTGCTCGGCAAGCCAGCCCTGATCGCGCGCGATCACCGATGCGATGCGCAGGGCAAAGCACTTCTTGCCCAGCAGCGCATTGCCGCCGTATCCCGAGCCGAAGGACCAGATCGCCCTTTCTTCCGGAAAGTGCACGATATACTTCTGCTCGCGGTTGCAGGGCCAGGGCACATCTTTCTGACCCGGCTTCAGCGGCATGCCTACCGAATGCATGCAGGGCACAAACTCTCCGCTGTCTCCCAGGGCTTTGAGCACCGCCCGCCCCATCCTCGTCATGATGCGCATGTTTGCGACCACATAGGCCGAATCGGTAATTTCAACCCCGATGTGGGACATGGGCGAGCCAATCGGCCCCATGCAGAAAGGTATAACGTACATGGTACGCCCGCGCATGCAGCCGTCAAACAGCTTGTTCAGTATTGCCTTCATTTCTTTCGGGTCCATCCAGTAGTTGGTCGGACCGGCTTCTACCTTGCGCCTGCTGCAGATGAAGGTACGATCTTCGACCCTGGCGACATCGCTGGGATCGGAGCGGGCCAGAAAGCTGTTCGGACGCTTTTCGGGATTAAGGCGGATGAAGGTGCCCGAGGCGACAAGGGCGTTGCAGATGGTGTCATATTCTTCCTGCGAACCATCGCACCAATAGACAAAGTCCGGTTTGCACAGCTCTTCCATTCGGGAAACCCAGGAAATGAGCTTTTCATGGGTCACATACGGAGGGATCTGCATGGGAACTCCTGGAGGTGAAATCTTGAACATTCATTATACAACCGGTTTCGCATCTTGTGCGTGACAAATTGCATGCGTGACAACATGTACCGGCACCCGCTATGCTGATATCATGCGGACTGAAGTGCTGGCGGGGATGAATGTGACAATGCTTGTGGTGGGAGTGCTGATTGCCGCAATCGCGGCAGTGGTGTTGATGCTTGCCTATGTGATGGGCAGACGCCATGGCTTTCTGGAAGCGGAACGATCGCAGGAGGACAGGATCGAGGAGGCGCGACGCGATGCCGTGGAGCGTTCGCGCGCAGTGCTGTCCGGTCAACTGTCCGAACAGCTGGCGCCCTGGCTTCCGGACTTTCCGGTCAATCCCGCAGATGCACGCTTTATCGGCAAGCCCGTGGACTTTGTCGCATTCAGCGGGGCCGAAGAAGGCTTCGTCCAGGAAATCGTCTTCATCGAAGTGAAAAAGGGACGCTCCTCCCTGAGCCCCGTTGAACGCAGTATACGCGAAGCAGTGGTGAACGGAAGAGTCCGCTGGGTTGAGTACCGGATCGAATAGCGCTCAGTTTTCCATAAGCCTGAATCGCTGTTCGCCTTTTCTGACCAGAACATGGCTTGCGCCGGCAGTAATCCCTGCAAACAGCGCGCCATAGGCGAGGGCATAGACATATTTTGGCGCGTGCCAGACCACCGACAGGGCGCCCAGTCCCCCGACCACGCCCATCGCAAATAAAATGGTAATGATCGCGTTCGGGTTCTGCTTGAGGGCCGAAATCGGGTTTTCCCAATGCAGGCTCGGTTTGAAGAGATCCAGCGCAAGCCCCGCCGTATTGATCGCCAGCGCTCCCAACATCGCAAGAACCAGGGCTATCGCCAGATCGAAGCTCGAAATGCGCAGGACAAGCCCGATTCCCAGCGTCCCGAACACCACGCCTATAGCCGCGAACAGCAGTGCATGGATCAGTTTGGCTGAAATCAGGTCGCCTGCACTCAGCGGCAGGGACTTGAGGAGGGGAATTGCTTTGGCGTCCCTTGAAAAGGAGGTGCAGGCGATACTGGTCGAGCTGGCCAGGAATATCCCTATCCCTGCTGGTATCAGATATCCCACCTGCGAGTCGAGCAGGGGACGGAGCTGGCCAAGGGCCTCAGCCATTTCCTTACCCTGGGCAATGAGCGTAATGCCGAGAATGACCGGAATCAGCACGATGACGAAAGGCCCGTTCAGAAGATACATGGGCTCGCGGTTCATGAGCCTCAGTTCCCTCAACACCAGGGCATACAGTCTCGGCCTGGCGGCGAAGAGCCGTGCCGACTCCCTTTCTCCGATTTGTTCCTTTCTGGCAGACACTTCCCCGAAGGAGACAATTATTTTGAGGTAAGCGCGGCTCATGACCAATGCGGAGAGCCCCAAGGCCCCTGCACCAAGGGCAAGATTGGCAAGGGACAGGGCGGCTCCCTTGGCAATCGACAGCAGGAAGGATGCGCCTGCCGGAGAACCTGCCGAGAGCTCAGTTCCGAGCGCCTTGATTGTCAGCCAGGCAGGCGGCCACCACCGTGCGATATCGGCAAAGCGCTCCTGCTGACCCATGAGAATGGCGCGCAGCAGCACAGGGTCTTCAATCTTTGCCAGCATTGTCTGCATGTACAGGTTGAAGCCGAGCGCCAGCCCGAGCCCAAGAAATCCGCCGATATACAGAATAGCATTCTTCCGTTTGAGCCAGCGTGAAGCGCTTACTATCGGCACTAGAATGAAATAGGAAATCGCAAGCGGAACCAGGGGCAAGGCCAGCGCATTCGCAATCGTCCACAGATAAAAATCAGCCTGTGGCTGATTGCGTATGCCGAACACGACGGCCGCAATGCCCATGATCAGCAGTGAAAGCGGCGCTTCGATCGCATATACCGTCGCCATTCGTGCACCCAGCAGTTCGACCGGGCGCAGAGGCATGGCAGTGAACAGCAATTCGTTCGGCGCCGACGAGAAAAACGACAGGGCGGTGAGGAAAGCGAACAGAAAGACAATGACCGAAGCCATCACTGTGGCGTACAACAGCATGAATGCCTGCAGGCCGATTGGCGCCAGCGCGTCGTGGATGGAAATGTCCATGAGCGTGAACAGAAATCCGAAATCGGCAAGAAGGACAAGCGCCAGCACTGCCCAGCCGAGGGTTTTGGCAATGCCTTTCAGCGTACGAAGCTCCTTCCTGTCCGGCAGGCGGATGGAAAATACTGTCTTGAGGCTGATTTTAAGAAGTGCCAGAAAAGGAGTGGTCATGGGGCTTCTCCGCTGTGGTCGTCGACCAGGTCGAGGAAGAGCTCTTCCAGACTCTCGCCTGCCTGGGCGGTCTGCACGCCTTGCGATTCACGGGACCCTAGCGCTCCAGGGCCGGATGCAGAACCGGCTCTGCTTGCCTCCTTCAGTGTCCGCATCTCGTCGAGCGAGCCAGCGAAGATGATTCTTCCTTTATTGATAATTGCTAAGCGGTCGCAGATGCGTTCCGCCACTTCCATGACATGGGTCGAAAAGAACACACAGCCGCCGGCTGCAGCATGGGCGCGCATGAGCTCCTTCAGCATATACGAGGCGCGCGGATCGAGCCCTACGATGGGTTCATCAAGAATCCAGTTGTGGGGCTTGTGAACCAGGCTTGCGATAATGTTGAGCTTCTGGCGCATGCCGCGGCTCATGCTTCCTATGGGCGACTTGAGCACCTCGCTCAGCTCGAGGCGTCCGGCGAGTTCTGCAATTCGGCTTCGGCGTTCTTCTTCGGAAACGCCGTACACATCCGCCACAAAATTGAGGTATTCATAGGCGCGGAGCCTGCTGAACAAGTCCGGTGTATCGGGCACGAGACCGAAGCGCCGTTTGGCTTCGAGAGGTCGTTCGGCCAGCGGTATTCCGTCGATGTACACGCTGCCTTCATCGGGCTCGAGCGCACCGGTCATGACACGTATGGTAGTGGTCTTGCCAGCCCCGTTCGGTCCAAGAAAGCCAAAGATACATCCATCTGGTATGGTCAGGCTGAGCGAATCCACGGCCCTGGTGCCGCTTTTTGCATAGGTTTTGGAGATTGAAGTGAGTTCGATCATGGGAAATTCTCCCTGCGGGTCAGCCTGCTCATTCAGGTATGGGGTCGAATTGAAACCCGAGAACAATGGCGCCCGTCTTGTTTTGTGCGTATCGCTAAGACTTTATTGAATCACAGTCTCCTGCTATACTCAAGTACTTCGAAGGAGTTCTGCAATGATGCTCAAGGATATTTCTGCCTTGCTCGAACAGGCCGCCGCCGTTGAGACCGTTCAGTCTGTCCAGCCCGAATTCGAGAACATGCCGGTGCACGGTGTCTGTACCTCCGATCTTCTTTCGGATGTACTGGCCAACGGCCGCGATGCAGCCGTCCTCGTTACCATCCAGGCGCACCGCAATACGGTCGCCGTTGCTTCAATCACCGGAATCAGGCTGATCATCATATGCAACAACAGGCCGGTCGAGCCTGACATGATCGAGGCCGCGCGCCAGGAGGGCATAGGCATTCTGCGCACGAGTCTGAGCCAGTTCGAGGTGTCCGGCCGTCTCTGGCAGGCTCTGCATTCCTGAGTCATGGCGAATTCGATGATCTTCCGTATCGATCTGCACAACCATTCCTGCCTCAGCCCCTGCGCAAGTCTGGACAACGCCCCGGAGGAGATTGCGCGCTGTGCAGTCCGTGCGGGGATCGATATCGTAGCGCTTACTGACCACAATACTGCTCTCAATGCGCCGGCCTTCGCAATTGCCTGTGCACGGCACGGCCTTGTTCCGCTGTTCGGGCTGGAACTGAATCCGAGGGAAGAGGCACACCTGCTGGTGCTGTTTGCGGATCCGCTGAAGGCGCTCGCTTTTTCGGATTGGGTTTCGGGATACATCCCGGACCTGGGTGTCGAGCCAGGCAGTATGGGTGACCAGGTCGTAGTCGATCCGGAGGAGAGGATTCTGGCGACTCCAGGCTGTTGGTATGGTGCGGCGCTCGAGGAGGGCTGGGATGTGCTTGTGCGTGCGGCAGCCGAGGCAGGGGCTCTTGTTATTCCTGCCCACGTGGACAGGCCGCAGATGTCGGTGTACAGCCAGCTCGGTTTTCTTCCCCGGGGGCCCTATGATGCGGTTGAAGCAGTCTGGATTGGATCAGCAGGGGCTGCGGCCGGTATTCCGGGCACCCAGATGGACGCCGAAGTTCTGACATGCGGGCTCTGCGTGCTGGCAGGCTCGGATGCCCATGTGCCCCTGCATGTGGGGCGCCGATCCTCGCAGGTTTCGCTGGATTCGGATGCGCCGATCGCAGGGTTGAAAAGCGCGCTTGCAGAAATGGCCGGGTCCTGGGAGCAGATCAAGGACGAAGATAAGGGCATGGAATCCTGGGAACTCCCCAGTACGGCCTTCCGCTCCGGGGAAATACCGGGCATGGAGCCGCTCCTTGAGTTTTTAAAGGAAGGGTACCCCTTTGCCCTCGCGGAAGCGCTGTTCCGAAGCTTGCGCAAAGCGCTCCATGAGCACCGTGCCGGCAGGTTGGTCTGAAAGGGCGGGCTGGGCAATGCGGCACTTTGAAAGCGGGGGAGGGCGATCTGGGGGCAAACCTGGCGGCCGGGAAAACCGGGCATCCTAGTCGATCCAGCGCAGCGAAAATTCGACCGGTTTTTCCAGTGTGAGCAAGTCAAAAAGAGGGATTTTGACGCGGAATACCTGGCCCGAAAAGGTTCCTCCCGTGACGATGACGATCGGCTTGGGCGTGCTGATCTTGAGTTCGACCATGCAGGCATCGAAGGCGGGCATGTTTTTGGGACCGATGATGACCTGCTCGAGGTTGAGCCTGTATTCGGCGGCCGAAACGGGGTCGGGTTCCAGCGCAGGCGGGCTCAGGCTGTCGATGATCTTGCGGTTTACGCCCGGGAAGAGCTTCAGCATGTAGGCTGCATTGGTACGGTCAATGCGGACTGTCAGTTCGCGCATTGCCGCAAGTGCGTTCCTGGGCGGTATATAGCGGTATTGAATCATGCCCTCGGGAACTGTTTTCGTGTCGGCCACCAGGGCGGCAAGGTCCGAAACCTGGATTACCGAGTTCAGGCTTTCTCCGCTGGGGGCAGATATGCTCAAAAGCGACACCCCCTTCCTTTCGGCAAATTCCTTTCTCACCAGTTCAGGATTGAAGAGCGCCTCTGAAGCAGGAATGCCTGCAAACTGGCGAACCCGCGATCCAAGCGCAGAGGGTACAGAGAGCGAAATTTCGGCGCGCACAGAACCATCCGACCTGACGGCCGCTTCGAGCTGGCCCGAACAGGAAGCCAGAAGCAGGCTCAAGACTGAAAAAACAAGGGCCGCCATTGCGCCTGCTATGCAGGCGCGGCGCGGATGTCTCTGCTCATTGGTTTCTGCAGATACTCTCATTCTGTGACCTCTCATGGCTTTTTTGTATAGAGCGGCATGGGCCTGGTGCTTTTTCTGAGGAGCACTTCACTGAAACGCTCGAGGGTAACCTGGCTTTCGAGCATCATGCGGCGGTAGGATGCATGGCTTACCAGCAAAGGCTGATGGAATTCCCGGCACAGAGAGTCGAGCCTGGCCGCCACCGCAATGGCATCCCCGAAAAAGCTCAGTTTCTGCTGTCCTGGCGGGCCGAGCTGAGCTGCGGTCACCCAGCCCGAATGGATGCCGATAGATACCTTAAGATCGTCCGGCATCGACTGGACGACCATGTCTTCCCTCATTCCCTCGAGCTCCTGCAGGAAGGCGTAGGCGGCATTGAGCCCGCGGTCAGCACTGCGCTCGGGATCCACAAACCCGAAAATGCTGACAACGGTGTCCGCCGAGACTGAGGCAATGCGGCCGCCGAAACTTCCGGCACATTGGGTCCACAGCGCATAGTAGCGGTTGAGGAGTGTGACGGCAGCTGACTTTCCGATCCGCTCTGACAGATCAGTAAAGCCGATGATGTCCGAGGAAACGACGGTGACGAGCATCGAGACATGGTTCCTGCCTCTGTCGCTATCGGTTCCGACGAGGGCACTCAAGCCAGCGGCCAGAGCAGGAGCTGGCAGATCTTCGGAGCCGCTGGCGCTGGAGATTGTTTCGGCGCCGGCAGGAGCGTCCTCGGGCGGGATTGAAAGGGCTGCTGAAGGCGAGGCAGAAGAAAGAGGAGCCTGTGCAGCCTGTGCGGTCGCTGCCTCATGCGGCAGACCCGGGTGGACTATCCGTTCCGCTACCTGGGGCATTTCGAGCAGGCGGTTGAGTCTCTGCTGGAGCGAAAATGCGCGCAGACGGGCGATAAAGAGCATGAAATCGAAGGATATGACACCGAACAGGGCAAAGAGGTGCTGGGGGGCGCGGATAAACTTGTTCAGTACTGCGGGGAATTCGCTGATTTGCAGGGCTCTGGTCATGGCTTCGGCATCGATGTCGCCCCTTGCGTATGCCGCAGTTACCGAAATGCGCAGATCCAGATACGCATAGAAGAGAATGAAAATGAGTGCCGACCCAATCGACAGGGCGGATTCGGTGAGTTTCCGGAAGAACGGCCGCTTCATTACGAGCGATAGGGTTTGAAATACCGCAATGTACACCGACGCCCCAATCAGCAGCAGAGTCGCCGATTCCGTAAATTCGGTATCGCCCAGCGTGGCGCGGAGTATCGAATATCCAAGGGGAGTGATGAATGAGTACAGAAAGCGCAGAATGGGTATGTGCCCCTGCGCGGCAAGCAGAGTCGTCTGTACCAGCATGAAACAGAGGACGAGGAGCGAAGTGACGATCGCATTGAGCCAGGAGCCCGAAGTCAGCGAAATGATCATCACGAAAAAGAGGATGAACTGGTTCGAGTAATAGTACAGTTCATCCCTGAATCGTTTGCCCGATATCTGCATCGACCACATTCTATCGGCACGCAGGGCATGAGAAAAGTGCCAGTCCGGGCAAGAGGCACCTGCAGGGATGCCCAATCGGTAAAAATAGGCAGAATGCTGGCATCCTTACTTGACTGGAAGCTGGAAGGGGATACAATAGTCATGCAATCCAAATCATTAAAGGAGGAATAATAAAAACAGTCAGCCGGGAGTAGGTAGATTGGTATAATCTGTCGGGAAAGAACCGACAGGGGAAGGCTGGAGTTCGTCATTTATAATGGTCCGTCGAGGCCGGGAAGGA